>Ga0207971_100019_pt1 | contig 272598 bp, 238 predicted proteins | sample LakWasMet56_HOW8_2_FD_183890 | JGI IMG/M metagenome (GOLD analysis project Ga0207971, IMG submission 183890) | Freshwater sediment methanotrophic microbial communities from Lake Washington under simulated oxygen tension - Sediment Metagenome... | ecosystem: Environmental > Aquatic > Freshwater... | reverse complement strand
TTGCAGCCGACGATTTCCAAGTCCGACAGACTCCAAGGGAAGCCCCCACGCACCGACGCTGCCCATCGCGCCGAGCAGACGCGAAAATCGGCGCATGAAGATTCAGCTGCTCTCGGACCTGCACCTGGAAGTGCATCCCCACTTTGCCCCCGAGCCGGCCGCAGGCGCCGGGGTGCTGGTGCTGGCGGGTGACATTGGCTCCTACCAGACGGGTTCGTTGTTGCAGGGCGATGACTTCGGCCTCGAGCGCTTCTCGCCGCTGCCGCAGTACGCCGGCTGGCCGGTGCCGGTGATCTTTGTTCCTGGCAACCACGAGTACGACGCACAGGATTTTGACGCCGCGCAGGCACGTCTGCGGGCCAGCTGCGATCGCCTGGGCCTCGTCTGGCTCGAGCGTGAGAAGACCGTCCTCAGCGGCGTACGTTTTGTCGGCACCTCGCTGTGGAGCGACTTCGACGCCCTGGCCGACGACGCGGGCGTGGACGACGTCCGGCGCCTGCAGATGCGCGAGAAAGCCTTTCGCGCCGCCAACTATTACCTGCGCACCACCGGCGCCACGGTCCGTGGCATGCCTCTGCTGGCGCCGGAGGTACGCGAGGAATCCCTCCAGTGCCGGGCGTGGCTGGCGCAGACCTTGGCCCAGCCGTTTGACGGCCCCACCGTCGCCGTCACGCACTTTGCCCCCAGCCTGCGCAGCGCCGATCCGCGCTATGGCCTGACGCCGGGCACCGCCGGCTTCTGCAATGCGCTCGACCACTTGCTGCCCCATGCAGGGCTGTGGCTTCACGGCCACCTGCATACGGCCATTGATTACACGGAGCAAGGTCTGCGCGCCGATGGGAGCCCCTGGTCTTGCCGGGTTCGGGCCAACCCGCTGGGCTATGCGCGCAAGAACGAGCAGGCGTTCTTCGACCCCCTGTGCTGTGTCGAGACACGGTGAAGTCGGGGCGATCCAGGATCGTTGCTTCTTTTTTTATAGCATAAAACGATCTCTGCATAAGCGCTGGAGGCCATTTTCACCTAACTTTTGAAGCGGGTTGCCGATGAAATATCGCTGGCTCAGCTGCCCGTATGATGGTGCAAACGCAGAGGCTCTAGCGCTTGCGTAAGCGACGGCACCCGCGGGTGTGTCGATTCCTGTCCCCGTTCCTGGAGAAACGCGATGAACATTCTTCTTGCTGTCGACGGCAGCGCCTACACCAAAAAAATGCTCGCTTACCTTGCGGCCCACGACGAGCTGCTGGGCAGCAAGCACGAGTACAGCGTGATCACCGTGCAGGCCGAACTGCCTGCCAGGGCGCGCGCGGCGCTGGGCAAGGAAGTCGTCGACAAATACTACGCGGACCAGGCAGAAAAGGTGCTGGCTCCGGTCTCGAAGTTTCTGGAACGCAAGGGATTGGCGATCAAGCGCATCGTCAAGATCGGTCCGGCGGGTGCAGCCATTGGCAAGGTTGCCGACGGTGGCAAATACGACCTGCTGGTGATGGGCTCGCACGGGCACGGCGCCCTCGCCACGCTGGTGATGGGTTCGGTCACTACGCAGGTGCTGGCCAACAGCCGCGTGCCGGTGCTCATCGTCCGATAAGCCAGCCACGCAAACTCTCCCTGCTTCGGCAGGGTTTTTTTTGTGAAAGTAGTACCAAATAGTTTCAAAATGACTGATTGGTTTACTTTCATACCAAACGGTTATACAGTCCGCGAGCGCCCATCCTGGCGTGTCATCTGCATCTCATGCAGGAGGAACGACCTATGAAAAAGACGTTGATTGCATTGGCCCTCACCGCAGGCGCGACCCTAAGTGCCCTGGCCCAGGACATCGTGGACACTGCCGTGAAGGCGGGCAATTTCACGACCCTGGTGGCTGCGGTGCAGGCGGCCGGTCTAGTGGATACGCTCAAAGGGCCGGGCCCGTTCACCGTATTTGCCCCCACCGACGAGGCGTTTGCAAAAATTCCCAAAGCCACGCTTGACGGTCTCCTGGCCGACAAGGCCGCTCTGACCAAGGTGCTGACGTACCACGTGGTCCCTGGCAAGGTGATGGCCAAGGACGTCAAGCCCGGCAAGCTCAAGACGGTGGAAGGTCAGGAGCTGACGGTTTCTACCGACATGGGCGTGATGGTGGACCAGTCCAAAGTGCTCGCCACCGATGTGCTCGCCAGCAACGGCGTGATCCATGCGATCGACACCGTGCTCATGCCCAAGTGAGCCAGGCAGCCTGGTTCTGAGCCTCGCCTAACCCCCAAGGAGAATCCACATGAAAACCGTGTTCAACCGCCGTACCGTCCTGATCGCTGCCGCGCTGGGCGCCAGCACCACATTGCTCCAGGCCTGTGGTGGTGGTGACGATGAGCCGCAACGCACTATCGTGGAGGTTGCGCAGAAAACGCCCGACCTCAGCATCCTCGTCGAAGCCGTGGTGGCCGCCGATCTGGTGCCCACCCTGAGCACCGGCACGCTCACAGTGTTTGCGCCCACCAACGCCGCGTTTGCCGCCCTGCTGGCGGAGCTGGGCATCACCAAGGAAGCGCTGCTCGCCGACAAGCCCTTGCTCACCGCCGTGCTGACCTACCATGTGCTTGGCAGCAAGGTCGAGCTTGCCAATGTGCCCGTGGGCAAGCCCATCACCCCGGTGGGCGGCGGGTTCTTCAAGGTTGAATCGGCCGGTGGCCTCAAGATCACCGATGGGCGCAACCGCGTGTCCAACATCACGGCCACCGACATTGAGGCGAGCAACGGCGTGGTGCACCTGGTGGACCGCGTCCTGCTGCCGGCCAACCGGGACATCGTCGCAACAGCGCAGGCCTTGCCCGATTTCAGCATCCTGGTGGAAGCGGTCGCGGCGGCGGGCCTGGTGGAAACCTTGCAGGGCACGGGGCCGTTCACGGTGTTTGCACCCACCAATGCGGCCTTTGCCGCATTGCTTGCCGAGTTGGGGGTGAGCAAGGCTGCCCTGCTGGCCGACAAGGCCATGCTGACCAAAGTGCTGACCTACCATGTGCTGCCAAGCCGCGTTCTCAAGGCCGAGGTCCCTGTGGGTAAGCCAATCACCACGGTGCAAGGGCAGAGCTTCACGCTCAACGCGAGCCTGCAAATCACCGATCAGAACGCCCGCGTGGCAAACCTGGTGGGCACTGACGTCTTTGCCAGCAACGGCGTGATCCACGTAGTAGACCGCGTGCTGCTGCCTGCCTGACGAAAACACACAGGTTGGCAATGAAAGACGCCCGCACTGCGGGCGTCTTTCATTTGGGGGTCGCGTGCTGCCTCCGCTGCATCTAGCGTGCCCGCATGCCATCGAAGCAGGTGCGCAGCACCAGATCGACGATTTCTGCGTCCTGGTAGAGCGCGCTGTCTTTCAAAAAACTCACCACCGGATCGCAGGCGCGGGCGTACAGCGTGTAGAGCACCACAATGGGCGGCAAATCCGGGTCGATCACGCCTTCGGCCTGCGCTTCGGTAATCCATTCGCCAATGATGTCGCTCACCTGGATGACGCCGTCGGCATAGCATTTATTGGCCATGAGCACGCTGCGCAGCGTGGAGTTGCGGCTGGGCAGCAAGGGCATTTCTTGCGCAAGAAGGCGTTCCAGCGACCAGCGCACCACGGCGCGCAGTTTGTCCACCGCAGGCAACGCGGGGTCCAGCGACTTCAAATAGGTCTGCGCCGAGGACAGCACTTCCACCATCGCAGCGCTGCAAAGCTCTTCCTTGCTGCCAAAGTGTTTGTACAGACTGGCTTTGGCAATGCCCACCTTGCCGGCGACGTCATCCATGGTCATGGCGTCGAACGACTTCTCGCCCAGCAGATCACAGGCCGATCGCAAGATGGCGTGCTCGCGGGCTTGGTGCATCTGCTCTTTGAAGGACACTTTGGCGGGTGCTGGTTGCATACCGCCTATCTTATGCAGTCAAGTAGGAAATTGAATCCCTCGGTCACATAAAAACCTTGGGGTTTTCACTTGACCGATCCCCGTCCGGGCCCTGTGGCCTCAGGCCAACGCGGCCGCCGCCCCGTTGATCAATGCCTGGGTCAAGGTTTCCAGCACCGCCGACTCCAGATTCCAGCAGTGCCAGTAGAGCGCGATCGACAGCGTCTGTCCGGGCGCCAGATCCACCAGCCGCCCCTCTGCCAGCGCGTCACGCACCAGAATTTCGGGCAGGATCGCCACCGCCCAGCCTGCCTCCACCGCGCGCAACTGTCCTTCGGTGCTGGGCACAAACAACTGGTGCAGGGAGACGCGCTTGAGTCCGAAGGCGCGCGCCACAAACTCCACCGCCATGTCGTCCTTTCGATTGAAGGAAACAAACGAAACCTCGCGAAAGCTGTGCTGCGTCAGCCCGCGCGGCAGGCAGCGCGTGGCAAATTCGGCCTCGGCCACGGCAACGTACCGCATGGAACCCAGCGGCACCATGCGGCAGCCGCGCAAGGCCTGCTTGAGGGTGGTGACGCAGCCCAGCACCTGGCCCGAGCGCAGCCACTCCTGGGTGAAATCCTGGTCGTCGGCGATGATCTCCAGCGGCAGACGCTGGCGCGCCAGCGGCCCCAGCGCCTCCAGCGCCCAAGTGGCAATGCTGTCGGCATTGACGGCAATGGCAATGCGCTCTTCCTCGCGCCCACCCCCCTGGGCGCTGGGGGCAAGCTCCTGCAGATCGCGCTCCAGGTCGGCGCGCAGCAGTCGCATCTGCTTGGTGTGCTTGAGCAGCAGTTGCCCTGAACTGGTGGGACGCAGCGGGCGGCTGCGCACGATCAGCACCGAGCCGACCTGCGCTTCCAGCGCCCGCAGGCGCTGCGAAACGGCCGATTGCGTCACGTTCAGGCGCTGCGCAGCGCGCTCGAAACCGCCCTCTTCGACAATGGCTGCAAGGCATTCAAGGGCGATCGGATCGAAAGTGCTCATGGAAACCTCGCAGTCAGCCAATTAGGCCGCCTGATGATTAGATAAAAGAGTTAATTCTCCTATCCAAATTATCTCCTGCCGATCCCACTGAGTCCCATGAAAACCATCGTTTTGGCTGCCGGCGCCATCGCCATCGCCATTGGCAACGCCTCCCATTTGCGCGGGCGCCGCCTTCAATTTCACCAAAAATTTGGCGCTGCGCAACGCCGAGCCTGGCGAGGAGTTCCTCAACGGACACGAGGTGCTCAGCCTGAAGCGGATCAGAAACGCTATTGATTGAGTAGCTGAAAAATCAGTCACAGCAAGCGCTGGATGCCAAAAAACTCAATGGCAAGCGCCCGGCAATGGCCTGGGCTTTCATGGAGTGCCGCCGCGCTCGGGAGCGCTCGGCGCCCCCGCGGCCTGAATCTACTTCTTGCGCTGCACGATCAGGTTGCGCCGGGCATCCTCGGGATAGGCAAAGGTGATGGCGCCGCCCTGCACCTTGCCCATGACCAGCATGTTCGCCGTCAGCGCGTCTTTGTCCTGGCTACTGAAGGGGCGCTCGTAGGTGGCGACCACGCCGTAGTACACCCGCGGAATGTTCTCCAGTGCGGTTTTCATTGCGGGTCCGGTCAGCTTGCCATCGCGAATCCCGAGCAGCGCATAGGTGAACAGGTACACCGCGTCGTAGCCCTGCGCTGCGGCCATGGGAACCACCATGCGCCCGCCCCATTTTCGAGAATAAGCACTCAGGAACGCCGCCCGGCGCTCATTGCTGGGCTCGGCAATAAAGGTCTGCGCCATCAGCGCACCGTCAGCCGCCTCGCGCGCACCGTCAATGAAGAACGGGAACGAGAGCGGCCAAGCCCCCACCTGCGGCACCTTCCAGCCCAGATCGCGCCGCCCATTGGCAATGGCAGCATTCTCCGGCCCCACGGTGTAGCTGAAGACGACATTGGCGCCGGCGTCGCGCGCCACCTTGAGTTGCTCGCGCAGGTCCGTCACCCCCAGAGGAAACCGCGACACGTTCACCGCCCGCAACTGGTGTGCGGCCAGTGCGACTTCGACATCCTTCAAGCCCGCCTCGCCATAACCCGTGGTGTCCGCAAAGATGGCCACCTTGGTCCAGCCGCGCTTGACCAGATCGTTCACCACAAAGGGGGCCTGAATGCTGTCGCGCGCCGAGGTGCGAAAAATGTAGCTCTCTGGCGCGGGGTATTGGCTGGTGAGCGGCGTGCCGGTGGCACAGGGAATGATCAACGGGCTTTTGGCGTTCTGGAATACCTCAAGCGATTTCTGGGCCACGCCGGTGTTGCAGTAACCGATGGTGCCTGCCACCCCAGCACCGAGCACCTCTTGCGCCGCTTTCAGGCCGACATCGGGCGTCCCCTGGTCGTCCCGTATCACCAGTTCCAGGGGCCGTCCGAGGTAGCCACCCACCGCATTGATCTCATCGACGGCCAGCTGGATGCCTTGCAGCAGGGGTTTGCCGAAATCCGACGAGGCGCCCGTGAACGGGCCGATCACGCCGAGTTTGACGGCGCCTGGCGCCTGGGCGAAACCCATCAGGGGCAGGGCTGCGCAAATGGCCACCAAGCTGGCGCGCAGAGAGGTCACGAGGCTGGAAACACAATGCATGGAATCTCCCAAAGTGCGGTGCCAACCGCTTTTTGCCAGAGCATGCAGCAGAAGACCGAACTGCGTTTGCGGCGTTTACCCTGTGCTCGCAAAGGCCCGTCAGCAATCAGAAAGACTGGTCACGACGCCGGGCCTGTCTTGCCACTCGCCTCGCGCACGTCGCTTGGCAAGCGCGCGTCCATCCAGCGCAGCAGGTCGGCCCACATATCGCGCTGCTCGGCCTCGTTGGGCATGCGCAAGGCGTTCGACAACTCGATGGTGACCACGGGCAGACCCTTTTGCAAGCCGCCGAAATGGCCCAGCGATCCCGGAAACACACCCACCCGCTCCAGCCGCAGCGCGCCCAGCTGGCGCGGCGGCGTCACCGGTCCGTCAAAATCAAGCACTCCATACGGCGCGTGGATGCTGACCACCAGCTGGGGCTGGAAGCGCTCGACCTGATCGTTCAGGAAGCGCGTTTCGGGCTCGGACAACGCAGCCGACCCAGGCCAGCGCCGGGGGTCCTTGCGAGCGCGCGTTTGCCAATGCAAGGGGGCGTCGTGGTCCCAGCCTGGCGTGCGGAAATTGCGGTTCAGATCCACCCCCTTTGCGTTCGTTCGCTGAGGCTTTCGCGCCAGCAAACCGTCCGGATTCGCCACCGGGACAAAGCGCCAGTGCACGTCGCGTGGAGTCTGGCCGGCCAGCGCGATCCAGCGCATTGCAAGCGCGCCCGCCGTGAGCTCGTCGCCATGAATCGCTCCAATCACCAGCACCCGCAAGGGTTCTGAGGAAGCGGCCCCTTGGGGTCCCTTGCTGATCACGTCGCGCCAGTACAGAGGTACGCCCTTGCGCGAGAAAGCGCCACTCTCTTCCAGCCTCGCCCCCTCGCAGTTGGCGCGCGAGACGCCGGGCAGGCGCGGCACCAGCAGCGCGCAGGCCACCGACGCAGCCGGCGCTGGCAGGCGCGGTTCGGCCGCTGCCAGTGAGCCGCCCATCGCCAGCAGCAAGGCGCCCAGGCTTCGCAGCCCCTGGTACGCCGCAGCGCACACAAGACCCCGCCGCATCAATGCAGCACCCGAGGCGAAGCCAGAATACGCAGAGCGCTGGCCAGGGGTTCCACTTGCGGGGCAATACGGAGGAGACCGCCACCGGCATCGTGCAGCATCAGCACGGTGGGGCCAGGGCCTTGGGCGGTAAACAAGGGGATCAGAGACATCAATCGGGAGCCGGCGCCGCAGCACCGTGCGCAGCGCGATTTCAAACGGGGCTCCATAATAGCCCGCCCTGCCTGCTCCCGCCCCTTGTGCCGCGTCTCCTACAGCCCCGTCCGCCCAGTTTCTCCACCCGCGAGTTTCGCTCCGCGCTCGGCATGTTTGCCACCGGAGTCACCATCGTCACCGCACGGGCGGCCGACGGGCACCTGGTGGGCCTGACGGCCAATTCCTTCAACTCGGTGTCGCTGAACCCGCCGTTGGTTTTGTGGAGTCTGGCCCGTGTGGCCGCCTCCATGGCCGCGCTCTCGGCCGGCTCGCACTATGCAATCAATGTACTCGCGGCCGATCAGCAGGCCTTGGCCGAGCAATTTGCAGCGCACGGCGTGGATCGCTGGGCCGGCGTAGACCATGTGCCCGGCATTGCGGGCGCGCCCCTGTTGGTGGGTGCGGTGGCAAGCTTTGAATGCTTCAATCGCAGCCGCTACGAAGAGGGCGACCACGTCATTTTTGTCGGCCAGGTGGAGCGCTGCAACCACCGCGCCGGCGCCGCGCCGCTGCTCTATCACGGCGGGCGGTTCTTTACCGAGCACCCGCTGTGACGCGGCGCGGGGGCCAGGCTTACAGCATCCCCAGCATGCGCGGGAGCCACAGGCTCAGCTCGGGGACATAGGTCACCACCACCAGGAAGCCCAGCATTGCCAGCAGCCACGGCCACACGGCCACGGTGAGCTCGGTAATGCCCATCTTGGTGATACCCGAAGCGACGTACAGATTCAGGCCCACTGGCGGATGGCACATGCCGACTTCCATATTCACCACCATGATGATGCCGAAGTGGATCGGGTCGATGCCCAGCTTCATCGCCACGGGAAACAGGATGGGTGCGAAGATCAGCATGATCGACGACGGCTCCATGAAGTTGCCCGCCATCAGCAGGATCACGTTCACCGCCAGCAGGAAGGCGATCATGCCCAGGCCGTTGCCCAGCATCCAGTCGGCCAGCGCCTGCGGGATGTTCTCGTTGGCCATGATGAAGCTGAACAGTACCGCGTTGGTGATGATGTACAGCAGCATCGCGCTCATGTTGGCCGAGCTCAGCAGCACCCGCGGTACATCCTTCAGTCCCAGGTCCTTGTAGATGAACACTGCGACGATGAAGGCATAGACCGCGCTCATGGCCGCCGCTTCCGTGGGCGTGAAGATGCCCGCGTAGATGCCGCCCATGACTACGATGATCAGAAACAGCCCCCAGGCAGACTTGCGAAACGCCGCCCAGCGCTCGCCCCAACTGGCCTTGGGCAGGCGTGGGTAGTTGTTTTTGCGCGCGCGCCAGTAGGTCACGCCGCCCAGCACCAGCGCCAGCGCGATGCCCGGCACCACGCCGGCCATGAAGAGCGCTCCCACCGAGGTGTTGGTCGCCACCGCGTACATCACCATCACGATGGACGGCGGAATCAGGATGCCCAACGCCCCGGACGTGGTGATCACGCCAGCGCCAAAGCGTTTCGGAAAGCCCGCCTTGACCATGGCCGGCAAGAGGATCGAGCCGATGGCCACCACCGTGGCCGGGCTGGAGCCCGAAACCGCCGCGAACAGCGCACAGGCCAGAACGCCGCCCAGGCCGAGGCCACCATACCAATGGCCGACCATCGAGGTGGCGAAATTGATCATGCGTCTTGCCACGCCCCCGTGCGTGAGGAAGTTGCCTGCCAGGATAAAGAACGGGATCGCCATGATCTCGAACTTCTCGATGCCAGTGAACAGCTTGAGCGCCACCGACTCCAGCGGCACATCGGTGAAGCCGAACAGGAAAGTGAGGACCGTGAGGCCCAGCGAGATGGACACCGGCATCCCGGTGAGCATCAGGGCCGCGAGAAGGATGAAAATGATTGCCGCGTTCATGGTCGTTTACCTGCGTCGTTCTTGCGGTCGGCGTTGCCGGTGCGGTCCTCGTCGGGGTGCAGGTTGTCCTTGAGGTTGTAGACCTCGGTGTTCTGAGCAACCTCCTCCTCTAGCGTTTCTTCCAGGCCATCGACATGGCCATGGTCATGGTGCGGCAGCTCGCCGGTACGGATGAAGCCCACCAGCACCTGTAAAAAGCGAAAGCACATCAAGCCGGTGCCCAGTGGGATCGCGCTGTAGACAACCCAGGTAGGCCACTCCAGGTCGGGCGTAGTCGGGCCTTCGATCAGTTGTTCGACGTTCATGCCGATGACTTTGAAGATGGCGTAATGCGCGCCGTTGTCCCAGACGAAGGTGGTTCCCATCACGGCAACGATGCCGGTGAACAAAGCTCCGGCGGCCATGCCGATGATGATGAACTTGCCGCGCGCGCTGTTGCCCAGGCGGTTGATGAACACGTCCACGCCCACGTGGATGCCGGTGCGCACACCGTAAGCGGCGCCGAATTTGGCCATCCACACGAACATGATGATGGTCAATTCCTGCGCCCAGGTCATATTGATGGACAGCAGCCAGTCCTGCAATCCGGGGATGGCGTAACCGGCCGCGTAGCGGTGCAGCACCGCGACGAAAACGATGAGCGTGGCGCCGCCCATCAGGAAGGTGATCAACCACTCTTCCAAATGATCAAGGATTTTCATGAAAATGTTTCTCCGTGGGAGATCGCTGCGCAGTGCCGGTACACGGCGGGAGTGCCCGTCGCCGGGCACTCTCAACGCGCCAGGGCGCTGCGCTGCAGCCCCGGCGGGAGGGTTGGATCAGAGTTTGGCGGGATTGAAGCCGGTGGCCTTGTAGACGTCCTCGATGATCTCCTTGCCGATGCGGCTGGACATCTTGTCATGCACCGGCACGAGGGCCTTCTTCAGTGCCGTGCGCTCTTCGGCCGTGGGTGTGTAGATGGTCGTCTTGCCACTGGCTTTCACCAACTCCATGGCCCGGTCGTTCTCGTCCTGGGCGATCTGATTGGCATACGCCGTGGCTTGGCGCAGGGCATCCTCGAGCTGGCCGCGTACGTCGGCGGGCAGGCCATCCCAGAACTTCTTGTTCACGATGACCGCATAGCCCAGGTAGCCGTGGTTGGTCATGCTGACGTGCTTTTGCACTTCATGCATCTTCTGCGTGTAGAAGTTGGATGGCGGGTTCTCGGTGCCGTCCACCACGCCCGTCTGCAGCGCCTGGTAGGTCTCGCCAAACGCAATGACCTGGGGAATGCCGCCCAGTGCGCGGATCTCCTCTTCCAGCACCTTGGATGACTGGATGCGGTACTTCAGTCCCTTGTAGTCGGCGACGGTGTGCAGCGGTTTGTTGGCCGAGAACACCTTGAAGCCATTGTCCCAATACGCCAGGCCGGTGATGCCGCGTGCCTCCAGCTTTTTGAACAGCTTGGCGCCCACAGGGCCTGCGGTGATCTTGTGCAGCTCATCGCGGTTGTCGAAGATGAAGGGCAGGTCGAAGACCTCGAATTCCTTCACGCCCAGCGGACCGAACTTCGCCAGCGACGGTGCGAGCATTTGCACCGACCCGAGTTGCAGCGCCTCCATCTCCTCCTTGTCCTTGTACAGCGCGCTGTTGGCGTACACCTCGACCTTGACCTTGCCCTTGGTCAATTCGTCGGCCTTCTTGGCGAAGAACTCGGCGGCCTTGCCTTTGGGCGTGTCCTGCGCCACCACATGGCTGAATTTGATGACCGTCTGGGCATGGGCTGCCAGGCTGGCGCCGAAGGCCAGCAGGGCGCAGGTCAGAACTTTCTTCAGGGCAAATTGCATGGGAGTTTCCTTGGTCAATGATGGATGGAATGGGCGCACTGTAGGCGTGCAGATACCAGGCTGTAACTGTGGCGTTCCACAGCTAGGGTTTACCCCAAATACCCGCGACCTGGCTTCAGGACGGTGCGCACCCGCTCCAGCCAACCGGTTCCTATGCGGCCCTGCAGGCCGACGTAGACCTCGCGGGTCGCTTCACGCAGGCGCTGGCGCTGGGCCTCGTTCAGCGTGTGGATGCGCGTCGCCCCGCTCTCCCGAAGCGCCGCCAGGGCGGCGTCGTTTTCATGCTGCGCAATGGCGTTGCCCCATTGCAGCGCCTCGGCCAGCGCGCCGGCGACGAGGCGGCGGTCGTCCGGTGGCAGGTGGTCCCAGAAGCGCTGGTGCGCCACCACCGCGTAGCCCAGCCAGGCATGGGAGGTCAGGCTCAGGTCGATCTGCACCTCGTGCATGCCCTGGGTCCAGAAGTTGGAAATCGGGTTCTCGGTGCCGTCGACCACGCCCATGGCGAGCGCGCGGCGTGTTTCCCCGAAGGCCAACACAACCGGCCGTGCGCCCAAAGCGCGCATCTGGTGCGCGATGACGCGCGAGCTTTGCACGCGCATGCGCAGGCCGACGAAGTCCTGTGGTTCGCGCAATGGGCGGTTGGCGCTCATGTGCTTGAACCCGTTGTCCAGGTAGCCCAGGCCCACCAGCCCCTGGCGCGCCAGTCCGGCCAGCAGGTCCTGGCCCACGGCACCCTGCGTGACCCGGTGCACCTGCTGGCGCGCCTCGAACAGGAAGGGCAGGTCGAACAGCTCGAATTCCGGAAAGCCGATGGGGCCGAACTTGGACAGGGAGGGCGCCAGCATGTCCACCCCGCCGAGCTGCAGCGCCTGCATCTCCTCGGCATCGCCGTAGAGCAGCGAGTTCGGGTAGATCACCACTTGAATGCGCCCCTGGCTTGCCGCCTGCAAGTTCTCCCGGAAGCGCTCCAGCGCCAATCCCTTGGGCGTCTGCGGTGCCACCACGTGCGACAGGCGGATGGTGAGCCGCGGCTGTGGTGCACTCTTGAGCGGCAGCGCGGCCAGGGCCAGGGTCTGCAGGCAGCGGCGGCGAGCGGAGGCGGGCAGCATGGCCGGTATTATCCCGATGCCTCCGCGAGAGTCCACACGTGCCCCTCACGCCTCAATCGTCCGATGACTTTGCCCTGCTGCACGCCAGCACGCGCAGCCTGCCTGACCGCAGCCGCTGGGCTGTGCTGTGGATGATGGGCCTGGCCGTACTCATCGTCGGCGCGGTGATGGCGCTGGTCTGGTACCTGGACCATTTCGAGACGGCGGAGGAAGAGCGCCGGCGCGGCGCCGATGCACAGTGGCTGGAGCAAAACGTGCAGTTCCACTTCCGCCGCCTGGAGTACGACCTCGCCCAGCGCGCCCGCCAGGCCGCCCTCGACCCGGCGCAGGCTTTGCGCGACGTGGACAAGGCGCAGGACGCGCCCGCGGGCCTGCTCTGGCGCGCCTCCGGCGTCGTGCTGACGCAGGCCTGGATCGCCAGCCAGGGCGCCAGCGGCGGCGACGTGTTCCAGTGGCAGGAAGACCAGGCGCTACACGCCGACAACTACCAGACCTTGCAGACGCTGCAGGACATTGCCGGTGGCCTGCGACGTGCCAGCTACGCCGGCCCCATGCGCCGCACGGACGGCAGCGTCACCGACCGCGTGTGGCTGGGCGTTCCCTATTTCGATGGCTCGCGCCTGGTCGGCATCTACGTAGCGCAGCTGTCGATGCAGCAGGCGGTGCAGGCACTCTTGCCTGCGTGGTTCCTGCAGAGCCAGACGGTACGCCTGGTGGTGGACGCCGTGGCCCCGCCGTCTGCGCCCCAGGCGCACGGTCCCTATCGCACTGTGATGAACCTGCCCGACACCGACCTGCTGCTGGAGGTGGTTCCGCAGGGGTCGCAGAGTTCGCCCGTGCCGCGCTTCTTCTTCGTCGTGGCGCTCCTGTTCCTGCTGGGCATGCTGGCCAGTCTGGCGGCGCTGCGGCGCGACTTCGTCAAGCGCCAGCAGATGCAGCAGCGTCTGCTGGCCGAAGTGGCTCTGCGCTCGGCTATGGAGCGCTCGGTTGCCATAGGCATGCGCGCCTGGGACATGCAGGGCACCATTCTTTACGTCAACGAGGCCTTCTGCTCCATGGTCGGCTTCAGCGCGCAGGAGCTGCGCGGCGCCAGCGCGCCGCTGCCGTACTGGCCCGCCAACCAGATCGACGAGATCGCCATCCTGCACCGCCGGGTGATCCACCAAGGCACACTGCGGCAAGGCATAGAGGTGCAGTTCCGCCACCGCAACGGCGAGCGTGTGGATGTGCTCATCCACGAAGCGCCGCTGTTGGCCGCCGATGGCACGCAGTTGGGCTGGATGAGTTCGGTGCTCGACATCAGCGAGCGCAAGCGCGCCCAGCAACTGGCAGCGCTGCAGCAGGAAAAGCTGGAGGCCTCGGGCCGGCTGGTGGCGGTGGGCGAGGTCGCCTCGACGCTGGCGCACGAGCTCAACCAGCCGCTGGGTGCGCTGGCTAGCTTCGCCGCCGGCCTGCTCAACCGCCTGCAGGGGGAGTCGATCACGACCGACGAGGTGAGGCCCGTGGTGCAGCGCATCGCCCAACTGGCCGAGCGCGCCGGCGGCGTGATCCAGCGCGTCAATGCGTTCGCCCGCAAGCGCGAGCTGCAGTTGACGCAGGTGGATCTGGTGCCGCTGGTGCGTCGCGCCGTCGTCGGCGCGCAGGAGTCGCGCGACACCCCGGTCGTGCTCGACCTGCCCGAGCACTCGGTGCGCGTGCAGGGCGACGCACTGCTGCTGGAACACCTGGTGCAAAACCTGTGCGGCAACGCGCTCGATTGGGCGTGCCGCGGTGCTGCCCGCCCGCAGGTGTGCGTGCGGCTGCGCCAGGACGCTGCCGGAGCCATGGAACTGAGCGTTGCCGACAGTGGCTCCGGCGTGCCGCTGGACGCCCGCGCGCGCATCTTTGACGCCTTCTTCAGTACCAAGGAAGGAGGCATGGGCATGGGCCTGGCCATTTGCCGCTCCATCGTCGAAGCCCACCACGGACGCATCGAAGTGGGCAGCGACCCGGAACTGGGCGGCGCCCGGTTCACGGTCTGGCTGCCGCTGGTGCCGACAGCGCCAGCGGAAAGGGGCGAGGCAGCATGAACCGGATCGCCATCCATATCGTCGACGACGACGCCGACGTGCGCGACGGCCTGGCCTGGCTGTTCGATTCACGCGGCTACCACGCGGCGACCTGGTCGGGCGGCGATGCGTTCCTGCACGCCATCGGCAAGCTGGCGCCGGACTGGGACCACGCTGTGGTGCTGATGGACATCCGTATGGAGCCGCTCTCGGGCCTGGCCACGTTTGAGCGCCTTCAGCAGCTGGGCTGCCCCTGGCCGGTGCTGTTTCTCACCGGGCACGGCGACGTGGGCATGGCGGTGGCAGCGGTGAAGAAGGGTGCCTGGGATTTTCTGGAAAAGCCCTTTCAGGACAACTTGCTGGTGGACCGCATCGAGCAGGCCCTGGCTGCTGCGAGCGCACTGCGCGACGCCAATCTGCAGACCCAGCGCCTGCGCGCCGCGCTGGCCAGCCTGAGCCAGCGCGAGCGCGAGGTGCTGGCCGAGCTGATCCGCGGACACTACAACAAGACCATTGCCGACCACCTGGGCATCACCCAGCGCACCGTGGAGTTTCACCGCGCCAACATCTTCAACAAACTGGGGGTGCAATCGGCGATCGAGCTGGCGCACCAGCTGGGCCGGCTGGGCGCCTCGCCCGGCGCGGCCGGCGAAGGCGCAGAGTAAAGGAACGAAGCCAAGGGCCAAGCGGAACAAGTCCCTGCGCTGCACTGCGACAAACAGCCCGCTTTTTGACAAGCTGGCTCAGGATGAAAAAATGGCCCCGATTGATTTTGCGCGACGCCGCGCGCTGCGCGCCCCTTCCCTGGAGACCCATGATCCGATTGAAATCGCTCCCCTCCCTCTTCACCGCCCTGGCACTGCTGGCTGGCAGCGCCGCTGTCAGCGCCCGCGACATGGTGGCCGTCAGCCGCCCCGAGATCAACCTGCGCTCAGGCGCAGGCACGCAGCACGAGGCGCTGTGGGTTCTCAGCCGCGGCTACCCGCTGGAGGTTCTGGCGCGCAAGGGGAAGTGGCTCAAGGTGCGCGATTTCGAGAACGACCGGGGCTGGGTCTACCGGCCACTGACCAACGCGGGCACGCCGCACCACCTGGTCAAGGTCCAGGTGCTCAACATCCGCAGCGCCCCCAGCCTCAAGAGCCGCGTGCTGGCCAAGGCGGCGCACGGCGAAATTCTCAGAACCCTTGAGCGCAAGCGCGATTGGGTGAAGGTGAAGCAGGAAGGTGGCCCCACGGGCTGGGTGTCGAGGCGGTTGGTGTGGGGCTGGTAGCGCCGCTGCCCGCGCAGCCGCCGCAAGTTGCCCGCTCAGCACCGGGCCTGCGCGTGCTGAGCCTCAACCTGGGCCGCTGCGAGCGCCTGCGCATTGGCGAGCGCAGCGTGCTGTCAGGGATAGGCAAGCGCCCGGTGGACGGGCCCGTCACTGTGGCGCGCCTGGGCCTGGAGGGCGACGAGCAGGCCGACCTCAGCGTGCACGGTGGTCTGGACAAAGCCGTCTATGCCTACCCGGCAGCGCACTATGCTTTCTGGCACGCCGCACGCCGCGAGCGCAAAGTGAGCCTCTTCGATGAAACGCTGCCCCCGGGTTTCATGGGGGAGAACCTCACCGTGGAGGGCTTGCTGGAGCACGATGTCTATGTGGGCGACCGCCTGCATTTCCCCGACTGCGTGCTGCGCGTCACCGCGCCGCGCGAACCTTGCTACAAATTCAACGCCGTCATGGGCTTTGTGCAGGCCGGGCGCACCATGGCGCTGGCGGGAAACTGCGGCTACTACCTGGCTGTGGATCAGCCGGGAACGATTGCAGCAGGGCAAGAGGCCTGGCTGCAGGCTGGCCAGCGGGGCCTGAGCATTGCGCGGGCCATCGCCGGCAAGTGGGCCAAGCACGCGCGATAGTGCGCGCCCCACCCGTTGAATCAGTCACTTTTTGATAGCTGTCAACGCTTATCAGATAAGCGCTAGAGCCCTATTTGACTTTGAAAATCAGCGCCCCGCCTCGGGCAGCTCGATCTTCACCTCCAGCACCTCCAGGTTGTCCTGGCGCTCCAGGCTCACCTTGAGGTCTTCGGGGTTGATCTTGACGTACTTGCTGATCACTGCCACCAGCTCGCGCTGCAGCGCGGGCAGGTAGTCGGGCTCGGCAGCGTTGCGGCCGCTGCGTTCGTGCGCCAGGATGATCTGCAGGCGTTCCTTGGCGACGCTGGCGGTTTTCTTCTTTTCGCCCAGCAGGAAGGAGAGAAAGGACGCCATGGCTTATTTGCTCCCGAACAGGCGTTTGAAGAAGCCGGGTTTCTCGGCATCGATAAAGCGCAGCGGCTTGTCCTGGCCGAGGAACCGGTCGATCACGTCCTTGTAGGCCTCGGACACGTCGGTGCCCTGCAAATGAATGGCAGGCAGCCCCTGGTTGGAGGCCTGCAGCACCACTTCGGATTCCGGGATGACGCCAATCAGCTTGATGCGCAGGATGTCCTGAATGTCTTCCAGGCTCAGCATCTGCCCTTCCTGCACACGGCCGGGGTTGTAGCGGGTGATGAGCAAATGCTCCCTGATGGGCTCGCCGCCTTCAATGGCGCGCTTGGTCTTGCTGCCCAGCATGCCCAGGATGCGGTCCGAGTCGCGCACCGACGACACCTCGGGGTTGGTGACCAGCAGCGCCTCGTCGGCAAAGTGCATCGCCATCAGCGCACCGCTCTCGATGCCGGCGGGGGAATCGCAGACGATGTATTCAAAGTCCATCGCTGCCAGGTCTTCGAGCACCTTGCCCACGCCGTCCAGCGTGAGCGCGTCCTTGTCGCGCGTCTGGCTGGCGGCGAGCACGAACAGGTTGTCGCTGTTCTTGTCCTTGATGAGCGCCTGGTTCAGGTTGGATTCGCCCTGGATCACGTTGATCAGGTCGTACACCACGCGGCGCTCGCACCCCATGATGAGGTCGAGGTTGCGCAGGCCGACGTCAAAGTCGATCACGGCGGTCTTGTGGCCGCGCAGGGCGAGGCCGGAAGCAAAGGCGGCACTGGTGGTGGTTTTGCCCACGCCACCCTTGCCGGAAGTCACGACGACGATTTTGGCCATGTGTAGTACGTATTGAAAAGAGAAAATTCAGAGAAAAACGGGGCTTACAAAGGCTCGATCAGCAGCTTCTCGCCGTCGAGCCGCACCTGGGCCGGCTTGCCCAGCACCTCGGGCGGTATCGCCACCTCGGTGGTGCGGTAGATGCCGGCAATGGACACCAGCTGTGGTTCCATGCAGGTCGTGAAAATGCGCGCCTCGGTGTTGCCGCGCGCGCCGGCAATGGCGCGGCCGCGCAGCGGGGCGTAGACGTGGATATTTCCATCGGCAATCACCTCGGCGCCAAAGCTGACCACAGCCAGCACCACCAGATCTGCGCCGCGGGCATAGACCTGCTGGCCTGAGCGCAGCGGCTTGTCGATCACCACCGTCGCCGGACCGGGGACCTGCACCTCGCGCACCACTTCAATTTCGTGCACCACCTCATGCACCACTTCCCGCGCAGCGCTCTCGGTGCGCGCGGGCCCGGCCTCCGGAGCCGCGGCCAGACCGGCAGCAACGGCTGCGGCCATTTGCTCCGGATTGCCCCCTCGCACCGCCACGGGCAGCGTGGCGTGGGCGCGCAGCACGGCGCACAGTCCGGGAAAATCGATGGCCTCCTGCAACTCGCGCAGCCACGCCAGATCGATCAGCACGGCGTCGTTGTCGAAGAAGCCGGGGTCGTCCTGCAGGCGCTCGGCCAGCTCGCTGGCGAGCAGCGCCGGGTCGGGAGAGCGCAGCAGCACGGCCAACACGGGCAGCGAAGCGCTCTTGAGCTCAATACGGGTGCGGGCCAGGCCCGCCGTGTCTGCGGCCATGAAGTCTCTGCGTTGCGCCCGGCTCTTCCAGGCGCGCGAAAAGGCCCGAGTGTACTTGGGCGTGCCGCTGCGCCTGCGGGTGTGCGGGCGGCCTGCCCAGATGCGCTCAGGCGCAAGCATCGTGCTGCCAGGAATCGCTCCGGCTCACCGCGCCAGTACGGCATGGTGCAAACCCCAGGGCGCAGGAACCCAGCATTTCTGTCACGATGGTGGGCCGCCTATCCTGGGCACGTGTTCAAGCGCTTCGCCATTTTTTGAAGCCGCCCGACCCTGCGGGAGAGCCCTTTGAACCAGCACCTGCCTTTTTTCAGTACTCTGGCGCTGCAGGACGCGCTCCAGTTGTCCCGGGAAATGCTGGAGCATCTCCCGGTGGGCATTGCCCTGTTCGACCCCGAGCTGCGTGTTTTGTCCATCAACCGCCTGGCCATCCGGATGCTGGAGTTTCCGCAGGAGCTGTTCTCCGGCGAGATGCCCTCACTGGAGGATTTGCTTTACTTCAATGCCTGCCGTGGCGAATACGGCCCTGGCGATCCGCACGAACAGACCCGCCAGCGCATGGAGCTGGCGCTGAAGCTCGAAGCGCACCGCTTTGTGCGCCAACGCCCTGACGGCGTCGTGCTCGACGTCATTGGCGCGCCCCTGCCCGGCGGCGGTTTCGTCAGCATCTACACCGACATCACCGAGCGCGAGCGCAATGCCACGGCCATGCGCGACCAGGCCCTGTACCTGAGCAGCGTGCTGGCGCACCTGCCGCAGGGCATCTCGGTGTTTGACGAACAGTTGCGCCTCAAATGCTGGAACCAAAAGTTTCTCGAGGTGCTCGACCTGCCGCCAGCGGGGGTCTATCCCGACGTGGCGTTCGAGGACCTGATCCGCTACCCGGCCGAGCGCGGTGAGTTCGGCCCCGGTGACCCCGAAGCCTATGTACAACAACGCCGAAAAGGGGCCCTGCGTTTTGAGCCCCACCGGCTCGAACGCACCCGGCCCACGGGCCGCACGCACCTGATCGAGGGCTGCCCCATGCAGGCCGATGGGCGTACCGTGGGCTTCGTCACCAGCTACACCGATATCACCGAGAACAAGGCGCGCGAGGCCGCCCTGACCGAGAAGAACGCGCTGCTCCAGACCCTGGCCGACAACCTGCCTTGCGGCGTGAGCATCTTCGACAAGGATCTGCACCTGGTGCTGATGAACGACGAGGCCATCCGCCTGCTGGGCTTTACCCGCGAGCTGGTCAACCAGTGCCCCCATTTTTCCGAACTGGCGCGCTTCAATGCCGAGCGGGGTGAATACGGCGCGGTAGATGTGGAAGCTTTCGTGGCAGATCTCACGGCCAAGGCGCTTCACCCCACACACCACCGCATGGAGCGCGTACGGCCCAACGGGGTCGTCATTGATCTGGTGGGGGCCCCCATACCGCACGGTGGTTTGGTCACCCTCTACTCCGACGTCACCGAGCAGCGCAACGCCGCGCGCGCCATCGAACGCCTGGCGCACCACGACACCCTGACCGGCCTGGCCAACCGCTACGCGCTGGAGGCACGGCTGGACCAGCTCGTGGCCGACGCGCGGCGCCACGACCGCCGGCTGGCCGTGCTGTTCCTCGACATGGACAACTTCAAGGGCATCAACGACAGCATGGGCCACAGCGTAGGGGACGAGTTTCTTCGCGTGACGGCACAGCGCCTGCGCAGCGCCGTGCGCGAGAACGACATCGTGGCCCGGCTCGGTGGGGACGAGTTCGTGGTGGTACTTTCGGACATGGGCGAACCCCAGCATGCCCTGTCGGCAGCCACCAAGTTGCTGGAGAAGTTGTCCCAACCGGTCACCCTGGCCGGGCAGGAGCTGAGCCCCTCCACCTCCATCGGCATCTGCTTCTTTCCACAGGACGGACGCGACCGCGGCAGCCTGATGCAAAGCGCCGACATCGCCATGTACCAGGCCAAGCAGATGGGCAAAGGCACCTACCGCTGCTTCGACCCGGCCATGATGGCCGTGGCCACCCAGCGCGCGGCCATGGAGCGGGCGCTGAAAGAAGCGGTCGCACTCGAGCGCTTCGAGGTGCATTACCAGCCGCTGGTGGACTGCCGCACCCGCGCGGTGCTGGGGTGCGAGGCCCTGATTCGCTGGCAACACCCCGACGGCCATTGGATCGCGCCACTTGATTTCATCCCCCTGGCGGAGGAACTGGGCCTGATCAACCAGGTGGGCAAACTGGTGCTGCAGCTGGCCTGCAGCACCCTGGCCCTGTGGCACCGCGAGGGATTCACACATCTGGGCATGTCGGTCAATCTCAGCGCGGTGCAGTTGCGCAATCCGCTCCTGCCCGAACAGATTGCCGAAACACTGCAAATCAACGGCCTGTCGGCGGCCGCCTTGACGCTGGAGATCACGGAATCCGTGGCCATGCAGGACCCCCAGACCAGCATCGAGCGGCTGGAGCAGATTCGCGCCCTGGGCGTGCGCCTGGCCATGGACGACTTCGGCACCGGCTACTCCTCGCTCGCCTACCTCAAGCGCCTTCCGCTCAACATCCTCAAGCTCGACCGCAGCTTTGTGCAGGATCTGGAATCGAACCCCAACGACGCCGCCATCTGCACCGCCACCATCGGCCTGGCACACCACCTGGGACTGGCTGTGGTGGCAGAAGGCGTGGAGACCGAGGGGCAGCATGCCTTCCTCGACCGCCTGGGCTGCGACGTGTGCCAGGGCTACCTGTTCAGCCGCCCGTTGCCCGGCGACGCGCTGCGGCGATGGCTGGGCGGCCTGCCGGGTGTCAGCACGGCGTGAGCAAGGGTCTGCCTTGCCCTACGCCGCCCTGCGAAGACAGAAATGCAAATAGAAACGCCGTTTTCCATCGGCAGTGTTCCAATCGCCCGGCACAGCGCGGCGGCCCCGAGCGGTTCGCGAGCGCATCACTCGTTTTCAAGAAGGATTTTTGAGATGACCACCGCCCCCAGTCTGACTCCTGCGCACTCGCGCGCCACAAGCCTTTTGCGACCCGTTGTGGCGCTGGGCTGCGCCCTGGTGGCCTTGACGGGCTGTGGCGGCGGCTCTGGCGACACGGCGCAGCCACCCGCAGCCAACCTCGCGGCACCCACGAACTTCACGGTGAGCAACCTCGGAACCTTCGGATGGAGCGCGACACCTGGCGCCAACCGTTATGAACTGTTTGTGGACCCGGACGGCGCGGGCCCGCTGGCAGAGGCCAAGGCAGACGATTACAACCAGGCCACCGGCACCGGATTTACTTACGCTCAAGCGGGGATTCAACAGATTTCAGGCGCCCTCTACGCAACCGCCTCTGCGTCCAGCCTGGCAGCAAGCCTCAACGCCCACTACCGCCTGCGCGCGTGCGACGTCAGCGGTTGCGGCGCTTTTACGGCGGCGAAGACCTATGACATTGTCAATGCCATCAGCCACGAATTCCCCTCGGGACGTGTCGCCACCAAATTTACCTACGGTTTGGACGGCTATCCGCGGCTATCCAAGGACGGCCTGACATTGGTCATCGGCCAGTCGAGCCCCGCCGCCGACTCTGCTGTGTACGTTTTCACGCGCCCCAGCAGCGCGCAACCATGGCAGCCACAAACGGTTCTGCGCTCCGGCAAAAGCTATTTCGGGGAGAAGGTCGCGCTCTCCTCGGACGGCAGCACCCTGGCCATACAAGGAATGGAACCAACCAACGGCAATGTCAATGCGCTCACTAGTGTGGTGTACCTCTACCAGCGCAGCGGCAGTACCTGGGATCAGCAAGCCTCTCTGGAAGCACCCACCGCACCATCGGCATGCCCACAACCATGCCGCGCTGGGAGCATTGGTCATTTGGCGCTGTCTGCCAATGGCAACCTGCTTGCTACATCGCTGAGCTTCAACACACCCGCAGGCGTCGGTTCCACATCCATTGGCGCCGTAGTGACCTACGTCCGCAATGGAACATCGTGGTCTCAACAAGCCTTGCTGGAAACGGGCGGCAAATCTGTGGATCTATTGGCTCTGGCAGCAGACGGCAAAACCTTGGCAGTGAATCAAGGCGCTTTTTATCTTGGCGCCCCCTCACCACAGACGACCACCCCTTTCGCGCTGGTCTTTACCCAGCAAAATGGCACGTGGAGCCAGCAAGCCCGCATTCCCGTAGGCATTGTGTACCTGGTGACTGTTGGGGCTAGCTCGCTCAGCACCATGGAGCTGTCTGGCGATGGCAACACCCTCGCCATCCTTGCCAGCAATGATCCTGGGCGTCAGCCCCCAGAACTCGACATCAAGCCAGCGGATCTCTCGTGTGGCCCGATGGTGGGCAGCTTGTATATGGCACTGTATGCACGCAATAGCAGCACCTGGCAACGGCAAGCCGCGATCTCGCGCGGAAATGCAGACTCCTGGGCACTGGCCAGCGACGGCAACGCCGTGTTCTACGGCAACGCACTGTTCACGCGCAGCAACGGCACCTGGGCTTGCCCTTGATCGGCTGCTGCGCGAGGGGCCTGCCGAGCTTTGGGGCCAGACAAAGCGCGGCTCGGTGTACCCGGTGGCATCGAGCCCTGCATTAGCATCGGCACCATGCCCCTGACGCGAAAGCCCCACCTCGACACGCTCTCCATTGCCTTGCTGCTCGCCTGCTGCATGTTCTGGGGCTTTCAGCAGGTGCTGATCAAAGCCACTGTGGCCGAGGTGGCGCCGGTGTTCCAGGGCTTTGTGCGTTTTGTCATGGCGAGCGTCGCTGTCCTGCTCTGGTGCCTGTGGCGCGGCGTGCCGGTGAGCCCCTTGCACGAGGGCCGCCAGAACCGCGGGGCGCTTTGGGGCGGACTGCTGGCCGGGGCGCTGTTTGCCGGTGAATTCGCGTGCATCTATATCGGGCTGCAGTACACACAGGCGTCGCGCCTGACGGTGTTTCTGTATTGCGCGCCGTTCTGGGTGGCCCTGATTTTGCCGCGCTTGGTCGCTGGCGAAGGCCTGCGCGGCTGGCAATGGCTGGGTCTGGCGGGCGCCTTCGTGGGCGCGGCGCTGGCGCTGGGCGACGGGTTGTGGCACCCCGCTGTGCAGACCCAGCCGCTGGCCTGGGTGGGCGACCTGCTGGGCCTGGCCGCCGGACTGATGTGGGCGCTGACTACCGTGGTGATCCGCAGCACCCCGATGGGCCGCATTGCCCCCGCCAAGCAGCTGCTCTACCAGGTTGGGGTGAGCGCGGCCGTCCTTCCCTTTCTGTCGCTTGCGCTCGGCGAGACCTGGTCTTTGCAACTGAGCGGCTTTGCCTGGGCCTCGCTGCTGCTCCAATCGCTGGTGGGCGCGTTTGCCAGCTACCTGGCGTGGATGTGGATGCTGGCGCACTACAACGCCACCAAGATGTCGTCCTTTGTCTTTTTGACGCCGGTGTTTGCCTTGCTCTTTGGCGCGTTCTGGCTGGGCGAGACCATCACTCCCGGCCTGCTGGCGGCGCTGACGCTGGTGGCAGTGGGCATCATCGTCGTCAACCGCCGCCCCCGGATGGCGGCTGGCGCGTAGGTTTTCCGCCGACACGCAGGCCCGCGCTGCCCTGACGCGCACCAACCCCCGGCCCGCGCACAGTGAAGGCGCGGCGGCGCGCAGCCCGCACATCGCCGCAACACAAGCAAAAGGAGGCTCTCCATGGCCCACAGCAATCTTCTGGGCGGCGACAGCATCGCCGTGCAACCCGATGGCCGCAGCGCCGAGGCGCTGGGCACCAGCGGCAATTCCGACAGCGGCAGCGACGTGGTGGGCACGCTCAGCCGCGCCGAACTGCAAAGCGACAGCGACGCCACCGGCACCGGCGAGCAATCGGACGTAGAGCGCGACAACGCTGCTGCCGCGAGCGACATCCGCCCGGACCGCGTGCGCGGCAGCGAGGGCTTGCAGGCCCCCGGCACGGCTGCCAGAGAAATCGACCAGCTAGCCAGCGACGACAACGCCGCGCCCGGCGAAGATCCGTCGGTCTGAGAGCGGCGCGCTTTTGCTTGCGACGGTCCAGGTCAGGCGCCGCCTGTGGGGCGCATATTGCTATACAATATATAGCTGCTTGTGCTTACCCAATAAGCGCTGGACGTCTAAAAGTCTTAGAATTTCGGGATGCGGATGCGGCTGATCATCAAGGAGCCCGACAGCGCGAACACCAGCACCAGCGGGTGCAGGTTCCAGCCGGCCACATGCCACTGGCCAAACCACAGCGTTTCGCGCACCGCGCCCAGCGCGGCAGCCACCGCCAGCAGGGCCACGAGCACGATGGACGTCGGGATGGGCGTGCCCTCGAAGTACTTCACCTTGCCGTCGTCGCCCGAGAGCGTTTCGGCCGTCACGTTGTAGCGCGCCAGGCGCGAGACGCCGCAGGCGACAAAGTAGGCCAGCACGATGCGGTCCCAGCCGCCCTGCATACCGCAGGCGTAGGCCAGCACGGCGGGGGCCACGCCAAAAGAGATCACGTCGGCCAGCGAATCGAGTTCGCGCCCCATGGCCGAGCTTTTTTGCCGCCAGCGCGCCACACGGCCATCGAGCACATCAAAAATGAGCGCGGCCAGCACCAGTGCGGCGGCGTAATACACATGCTGCCGGTTGCCGTTTTCCAGGTAGGTCATGGCGGAAAACAGTGCGCCGACGCCGCAAACGGCATTGCCCAGCGTGAACCAGTCGGCGAGGTGGAACTCGCGAATCATGGAAAAGCGCTTCGGGCGGTTATCAGTGGAGTCGGTCATGGGGGCCATCCGGCAGAGGTCGGGGCTTCATTATGGAAGCGCGCCTGGCAGCTTCCCTGTCGGCGAAACGCGCATATGGCTGGGGGCGGGCCAGGGGCCGATCGCCCGGAGACGCCAGCGTGCGGCAACTGCCGGTGCAGCGCCAGGGTTATGTGATGACCACCTGGGCGTTTTAGCCGCGCATGCGCGCTGCGCGCTCGACCGCAAACGCCACGTACCAGTCGAGGCAAGCGGGGTTCGCCATGGCGTCCTTGTTGACCACTTTGTCGATGGGCTGGCCCAGCAGCATCTTCTTGATCGGCAGCTCCTGCTTTTTGCCGCTGAGCGTACGCGGCACCTCGGGCACGGCGAAGATGTCGTCGGGTACAAAGCGCGGGCTCAGGGCGGTGCGCACCGCCCCGTTGATGCGCGCGCGCAGCGCCTCGGTAAGCAGGTGGCCCGGGCGCAGCACCACAAAGAGCGGCATGTAGCTCTCGCGCCCCAGGTATTCCAGGTCCACCACGAGGCTGTCGATCACCTCGGACAGGGCTTCGACGGCGCTGTAGATTTCGCTCGTGCCCATGCGCAGGCCGTGGCGGTTGATGGTGGCGTCCGAGCGGCCGTAGATCACGCAGCCAGGGTGGTCCGCACTGCCGATCTCGATCCAGTCGCCGTGGCGCCAGACGGCGCCCATCTCGGGCGGGCCGTCGCCGCCGCCGGGCAGGCGCCCGTGGCCCGCAGGAAAGGTGTCGAAGTAGCTCGACAGGTAGCGTTCGCCACCCGGGTCCCCCCACAGGTACAGCGGCATCGACGGGATGGGCTGCGTGCAGACCAGTTCACCGACGGCGTCCAGCACCGGCTGGCCGTGGGTGTCCCAGGCCTCGACGGCGGCGCCCAGCATGCGGCACTGCATGCGGCCAGGGGTTTGCGGCAGCTCGCAGTTGCCGCCAATGAAGGCGCCGGCAAAGTCGGTGCCCCCCGAGATGTTGGCCCACCAGATGCCGTCCGCCCGGTTGCCATCGACGCCCGCCGCCGCCATAAAGCGCGTGCCCCATTGCTGCACTTCGGCCGACAGCGGCGAGCCGGTGGAGCCCAGCGCGCGGATGCGGGTCAGATCGCCGCACTGCGCGGCGGTGATGCCGGCCTTCATGCAATTGGCGTAGAAGGCTGCGCCCGCGCCAAAAAAGCTCACGCCGGCTTCGCTGGCAAAACGCCACAACCGCGTCCAGTCGGGCGCTTCTTTGGATCCGCCGGGGTTGCCGTCGAAGATGGCGCAGGTGGTTCCCAGCAACAGACCCGCCATCTGCGCATTCCACATGACCCAGCCGGTGGAGCTGTACCAGTGGTAGCGCTCGCCCCAGCTGTTGGGCGCGTAGCTGCAGCCAATGTCGTTGTGCAGCGCGCCCAGCTCCATCAGCACCAGCAGCATGCCGCCGTGGCCATGGACGATCGGTTTGGGCAGGCCGGTGGTGCCGCTGGAATAGACGATCCACAGCGGGTGGTCAAAGGGCAGCCACATCGGTTCAAAGCCGTCAATTTCGGCATCATTTTGGCCGCTAGCGCTTATCCAGCTTGCACAACCAGCTACAGAAACAGAAGCATTCAGGTTGCCCACCACAACGCAGTGGCGCAGGCTGGGCAACTGCGCGCGCAGCTCGGCGAGCACCGGCAGGCGATCGTGCTCGCGACCGCCGTGCACCACGCCATCGACTCCAATCAGCACCGTGGGTTCGATCTGCCGGAAGCGGTCCAGCACCGCCTGCGTTCCCATGTCGGGCGCACAAATGCTCCAGACGCCGCCAATGGCCGCCGTCGCCAGCAGGGCGACTGCAGCTTCAGGGATGTTGGGCAGGTAGGCCGCCACGCGATCGCCCGGCTGCACACCTGCGGCCTGCAAGTGCAGCGCAAGCGAGGCCACCTGGCGGCGCAGCTCGGGCCAGGAGAGTTCGCGCTGCGCGCCGCGCTCGTTGCTGGCCACGATGGCCGGCATGCCGGCGGCCTCTGCGCCATCGACATGGCGCAGCACCTGGCGCGCGTAGTTCACCTGCGCGCCGGGGAACCACACCGCGCCGGGCATGGCGTTCCTGGTCAGCACGCCCAGGTGCGGCGTGGGCGACTGGATGTCGAAGAACTCCCAGATGCTTTGCCAGAACACGTCGAGATCGGTGGTGGACCAGCGCCACAGCGCGTCGTAGTCGTCAAAGTGCAGGCCGCGCTCGGCGCGCAGCCAGTCCTGGTAGAGGCGAATCTGAGGAATGTGGGGCGCTTGCATAGGCTCTTGAGGGTAGCGCCACCGACGCGGCGACGTGACTAGGGTTTGTACGGTTGTACAAAGGTTTTGTACGATCGTTCAATACCGCCATGCCGACGCTCATCCGCCCGCGCACACGCCGCGCAAAAACCGCCACGGGCGAGCGCCCAGATCGCCGCGCGGCCATCCTGTTGGCTGCAGAAAGGCTGTTTGCCGAGCATGGCTATCACGCAGTATCGATCCGGCAGATTGCCCAGGAAGCCGCCGTTCCGCTGGCCCTGGTGGGCTATTACTTTGGCCAGAAGCACGAGCTGTTTCACGCCATCTTTGCCCATTGGCGCGGCACCATCTCCGAGCGCCTGGCGCTGCTGGCCGACGCCGAGACGAGTCCACGCGATGCCCACCACCTGGGCCGCATCGTGCACGCCTTTGTGCAGCCGGTGCTGCAACTGCGGGCCAGCAGCGAAGGCGAGTACTACGCGCTGCTGGTGGCGCGCGAGCTCCTGTACCGCACTCCAGGCACTGAGCAGGTGCTGGCCGATTTTTTTGACCCCATGGCGCACGCCTTCATTGCGGCGCTGCAGGCGGCCTGCCCCGGCAGCACGCGGGCCCAGACCGCCTGGGCCTACCAGTTCACCATGGGCGCGCTGCTGCACCACCTGATTGATCACCGCGTCGAGCGCCTGTCGCTGGGCGCCAATACGCCCCACGACGCGCAGGCCGCGCCGTTGCTCACGGCCTTCATCACCGCCGGAATTGGCGCGCTGCTGCTGCCGGCGCAGCCGCTACCGCCTCCCGCCGCCACCCGTTGATACCGACCCAAAAGGAGACTTCCCATGCACCGCCGCACCCTGCATCGCCTGACCCTGGCCGCCACGCTTGCCCTTGTCGCCACGGGCACCGCGTACGCCCAGCAAACGATTCGCCTCACAGCGGCCGGCGGCCATCCGCCAGTGTTCCTGTGGGTCAAGCTCATCGACGAATTCTTCATTCCCGAGGTGGACAAGCGCCTGGCGGCCGCTGGCGGCAAGACCAGGATCGACTGGACGCGCGCCTGGGGCGGCACGCTCATCAAGATCGGCAGCGAATCCAAGGGCATTGCCGACGGCGTGGCCGACATCGGCTTTGTCGGCACCATCTTTGAGGCGCCGCGCTTCCCGCTGCAAAACGTGAGCTACTTCGCGCCTTTTGGCTCCGACGACATCGGCGCCGTCACCAAGGTGGTGAACCAGCTGCAGCACGACGTACCCTCCATGGGCGGCACGTGGACCAAGAACGGCCTGGTGTACCTGGGGGGCGCAGCGCTCGACTCCTACCACCTGTGGACCAACTTCCCGGTCAACTCGGTGGACGACCTCAAGGGCAAGAAGATCACGGCGCCGGGTCCTTCGGCCAACTGGATTCGCGACACCGGCGCGGTGGCGGTGGCGGGCAACCTGAACACCTATTACGAGGACATCAAGTCGGGCGTGTCCAACGGTGTCATCACCTTCGCCACCGGCGCCTGGGGTGCCAAGGTGCACGAAGTGGCGCCCTACATCACCAAAGTCAATTTCGGCTCGCAGTTCGCAGGCGGCATTGCCATGAACAAGGGGCGCTTCGACAAACTGCCGCCTGAGGTGCAAAAAGTCTTCCGCGACGTCGGCGACGAATACAGCGTGCGCTTTGCTGCGGCGCAGACCGCTGCCGCCGTCGGCCTGCTCAAGAAGATGGAAGAAGCCGGCGCCAAGATCAGCGAGTTGCCGGCCGCCGAGCGCAAGCGCTGGGCCGATACCTTGCCGCCGATTGCCAAGACCTGGGCCGCTGACCTGCAAGCCAAGGGCCTGCCCGCCGACGAAGTGCTCAAGGGTTATGTCGAGGGGCTCAAGAAAAGCGGCGCCGATTTGCCGCGCGACTGGTCGGCCAAGTAAGAACGCGGCAACATGGAGCATTCAGCCCCAACCGACGCCAGCCCTCCGGCAGTGGCGCGCGACGCCTACGGCCAGCCCATGCCTTGGAAGTTCCACCGCGTGCTGCAGGCGCTCAATGCGCTGGGCACGCTGTGGATCGTGGCGCTCATGGTGCTCATCAACACCGATGTGCTGGGCCGCAACCTGTTGAACGCACCGGTGCGCGGCGTCACCGAACTGGTGTCGCTGTCCATCGTCGGCATCGTCTTCCTGCAACTGGCCGACACGCTGCACAGCGGCCGCATCACGCGCGCCGATGTGATGCTGCAAGGCCTGGAGCAGAACCGGCCGCGCCTGGCGGCGCTGCTGCACGTCGCCTTCCACCTGATCGGTGCGGTGCTGATGGCGACCATCCTCTGGGCCGCCTGGGAGCCGCTGTGGGAGTCCATCCGCATCCGCGAATATGTCGGCGCGATTGGCGACTTCACCGCGCCGGTGTGGCCGGTGCGCCTGGTGATGCTGGTGGGGCTTGCGGCCACGCTGACCACCTTCGTGCTGCTGGCGTACGCCGACTGGCGGCGCTTTGGCGCGCTGCGCCAGCGCACGGTGACCCTGCCATGAGCCCGGCGCTGATTGCCTGCGCCTCCCTGGTGCTGATGCTGGCGCTGATCTGGGCCGGCATGCATGTGGCCGTGGTGCTGGCCGTGGTGTCCTTCATTGGCGTCTGGCTGATCAGGGGCGATCCGGGCATTGCCGCCAACCTGCTGGCGCAGGCCAGCAGCGATGCGATTGCCAGCCACATCTTTGGCGTGGTGCCGCTGTTCGTGCTGACCGGCTTTCTCGTCGCCCATGCCGATATCGGCAAGGACGCGTTTGAGGTGGCCAACCAGCTGCTGCGGCGCCTGCGCGGCGGCCTGGGCATTGCCACGGTGGCGTCGAACGCGGTCTTTGCGGCCATCACCGGCGTCTCCATCGCCTCCGCCGCCGTGTTCACCCGCGTGGCGGTGCCCGAGATGCTGCGCTTTGGCTACAACCCGAAGTTTGCCGTGGGCGTGGTGGCCGGTTCCTCGGTGCTGGGCATGCTGATCCCGCCCAGCCTGTTGATGATTCTGTACGGCTTCCTGGCCAACCAGTCGGTGGGTGACCTGTTCACCGCCGGCATCGTGCCGGGGCTGGTGCTGGCGCTGGCCTATGCGCTGGGCATTGTCGTGATGTCCTACGTTTGGCCGCGCTCGGTGTACCTGGGCGGCGCGCCGCAGCCCGTTGACGCGATGGTGCTCATGCCCGCGGGCATGCTGCTGCGCAAGATGGTGCCCAGCGTGCTGATGATCGTGCTGGTGCTTGGCGGCCTGTACGCGGGCTACTTCACCGCGACCGAGGCGGGCGCCGTCGGCGCCGCGCTGGCCTTGGTGATTGCGCTGCTGCGCGGCAAGATCACCCCGCGCACGCTCTGGAGCGTGCTGACCGAAACCGGCCATGTCACGGTGTCGGTCAGCTTCCTCATCATCTGCGCCACCATCTACACGCGCATGCTGGCGATGTCGGGCATGCCGCAGTTCCTGCTGGAATCCATGACCCACGCCGGCCTGGGCGCGACGGCGTTCCTGATGGTCTACGTGCTGATCGTCATTGCGCTCGGCATGGTGGTCGATTCCTCGTCCATCCTGCTCATCGTGCTGCCGCTCATGCTGCCCCTGGCCGAGCAGTTCGGCATGAACATGATCTGGTTCGGCGTGGTCACCGTGGTGGCGGTGGAAATTGGCCTGCTGACGCCGCCGTTTGGCCTGTCGGTCTACGTCATCAAGAGCACGCTGCAAGACCAGAGTGTGTCGCTCGGCGACATCTTCCGTGGCACGGCGCCGTTCACTCTGATGATGTTTGCCGTGCTGCTGCTGCTCATCTTCTTCCCATCGATCAGCCTGGTGCTGCTCAAGTAAAGGACTTGCCATGCACGGCCCCAACCCGCTCGACGGTTTCGAGGTCGACCGCGCAACGATCCAGACCGTTGGCCACGACCTGCAGCGGCCCGAATGCATCTTGGCCGAGCCGGGCGGCACGCTCTGGGCGGCGGACGCGCGCGGCGGCGTCATGCGCATTGCGCCGGACGGCACCCAGCGCTTCATCGGCCAGCAGGCCGATGCGCGCTTTGGCCAGGCCAAGGCCGACGACGACGCCGCCGTTGAGCACAAGTTCACCACCGGCACGCTGCCCAACGGCCTGGCGTTCGCCGAGAACGGCGACATCCTGATCTCCAACTTCGGCACCGACCGGCTTGAGCGCATGACCCGGGACGGCCAGACCCGCGTGCTGGCCGACTCCATCGACGGCCAGCCCATAGGCAAGGTGAACTTCGTGTTGCGCGACGCCAAGGGTCGCATCTGGATCACCGTCTCGACCCGCGTCAACCCCTGGACCAAGGCGGCGGGTACGCGTGTGCGCGACGGCTACGTGGCGGTGCTTGACGCCACCGGTCTGTACGTGGTGGCGGACGGCTTTCACTTCACCAACGAAATCCGCCTCGACGCACGCGGCGAGTGGCTCTACATCGTCGAGACGACGGGCCCGCACATCACCCGCATGCGGGTGGACGAGAGCGGCCCACGCGTGCGCCTCACCGAGCGCGAAATCTTCGGCCCCAGCCATCTGGGCGGCTTTCCCGACGGCATTGCCTTTGACGCTCACGGCAACCTGTGGTGCACGCTGGTGATGGTGGACCAGCTTATTGCGCTGACGCCGCAAGGCGACAAGCGTGTGCTGCTGGACGACGGCAACCCGCAGGCCTCGCGCCGCTTGCTGCAGGGCATGGCGGACGGCTTCGTCAGCCCGGAAGACATGCTCGCCGCACGCGGCACTGTGGCGCCCTGGATGGCGAGCATCACCTTCGGCGGCCCGGACCTGCGCACCGTGTACATCGGCAGCCTGATGGGCACCCGCATTCCCTTTTTCCGCTCACCAGTGGCCGGGCTGCCGCCCGCGCATTGGAATTAGTCCCCGCTTTTTTTGGAGAACCCATGGCCCGCACCTTTGTCGACCTTTCCATTTATCTGGAAAACGACGTCATTTCCGACCCGCCCGCGTTCGCGCCAAAGATTCAGTACTTCTCGCACGAGAACACCTTCGAACAGATTGCGCCGTTCTTTCCTGGCCTGAAAAAGGAAGACTTGCCCGACGGCGAAGGCTGGGCGGTGGAGCTGGTTCAGCTCTCCACCCACAACGGCACCCACCTGGACGCGCCCTACCACTTTCACTCGACGATGGACAAGGCGTTGGGCGACAAGAAACCGGCCATCACCATCGACCAGGTGCCGCTCGAATGGTGCTTTCAGCCCGGTGTGAAGCTTGATTTCCGCCACTTTGCAGACGGCTACGTAGTGACGGCTGCGGACGTCGAGGCCGAGCTGGCGCGCATCGGCCACACGCTCAGCCCCTTGGAGATCGTCGTCGTCAACACCCGCGCGGGCTCGCGCTACGGCCACGGCGATTTCGTCAGCTCCGGTTGCGGCATGGGCTATGCGGCCACCATGTACCTGCTGGAGCGCGGCGTGCGCCTCACCGGCACCGACGCCTGGAGCTGGGACGCGCCCTTTGTGCACACCGCGCAGAAGTACGGCCAGACGCACGACGCGAGCCTGATCTGGGAAGGCCACAAGGCCGGCCGCGACATCGGCTACTGCCACCTGGAGAAGATGCACAACCTCGAAGCCCTGCCGCCCACGGGCTTCATGATCAGCTGCTTCCCGCACAAGATTCGCGGCGCCTCGGCCGGCTGGACGCGCGCCGTGGCGATCTTCGACGACGCGCTGTTGCCCGCCAAAGCGGAGAAGGTGTGAACCCGCCATGACCACGCTCGACCACACCCACGACCCGGCGGCCCGCAGCTGGGTGGCTTCGGCCAACGCGCCCGGCGCCGATTTCCCGATCCAGAACCTGCCTTTTGCCGTGTTCCGCCGCCACGGGAGCGACGAGCCGTTTCGTGGCGGCGTGGCCATTGGCGACCAGGTGATCGACCTGGCACGCGTCGCCGTGGCCGGCTGCCTGGACGGTGTGGCCCACGAGGCGGCCCTTGCGGGCGCTCAGCCCTACCTCAACGAACTGATGGCCATGGGCCCCCAGGCCGCACGCGCGCTGCGCCACGGCCTGTTTGCGCTTTTGAGGGAGGGCGCAGAGGGCCCTGCAGCCAACGCCCTGCGCGGCTGCTTGACGCCGCAGCTTGCGGTGCAGTACACGCTGCCGGTACAGGTGCACAACTACACCGACTTCTATACCTCCATCCACCATGCGCGCAACGTCGGCCACATGATCCGGCCCGACCAGCCGCTGTCGCCGAACTTCCAGTGGCTGCCCATTGCGTACCACGGCCGCGCATCCAGCGTGGTGGTGAGCGGCACCGACTTCCACCGCCCCATGGGCCAGGCCCTTGCGCCGGGCGCGGCCGCACCGGTGTACGGGCCTTGCGCGCGGCTCGATTTCGAGCTGGAGATGGCGATCTATGTCGGGCGCGGCAACGCGCTGGGCGAGCAAGTGCCGCTGGCACAAGCCGAAGAGCACATCTTTGGCATGGGCCTGCTCAACGACTGGTCGGCGCGCGACCACCAGTTCTGGGAGATGGCGCCGCTCGGCCCCTTCCTGGGCAAGAACTTCTGCACCAGCGTCTCACCCTGGGTGGTGACCATGGATGCGCTGGCCCCCTACCGCGTGGGCGCCGTGCACCGGCCTGCGTCTGATCCGCATCCCTTGGCCTACCTGGCCCAGGATGCCAACCAGCGCCGTGGAGGCATTGACGTGCGCCTGACCGTGGGCCTGGAGACGGCGCTGCACCGCCAGCGGGGCCTGCCCCCGGCCGAAATCACCCACACCAGCTTTCGCCACCAGTACTGGACCGTGGCGCAAATGCTCACCCAGCACACGGTGGGCGGCTGCAACCTGCAAAGTGGCGACTTGCTGGGCACCGGCACCATCTCGGGCCCGGCGCCCGAAGAAGCCGGCGCCATGGTCGAACTGAGCCTGGGTGGCACCCAGCCGCTCACGCTGACCGGCACCGGCGAGCAGCGCCGCTTTCTGGAAGACGGCGATGCGGTGGTGCTGCGCGGCTGGTGCGAGGCGCCGGGCGCCGCACGCATCGGATTTGGCGAATGCCGCGGGATGGTACTGCCCGTCGCGACTTGAATTTCAAGCAAAAATGGCCTCTAGAGCTTAATGCATAAGCACTTATAGCTATTATTTCGAGAGCGATTGGCTGATTTCACAGCGAGCCGCCTAGGCGGGCATGCTCGGCGCCGCGGCCGTCTTGCGGCGCGTGCGCAGGCCGATGACGCGGCAGGCCAGCTGCGTCAGTTCGTCCACCACCGCCTCTTGCGGCAGGCGGCCGTCCGGGCGGTACCAGTGGAAGAGAAAACCCGGCAGGCTGCAGGCCGCCAGCGCCGTGATCTTGGTTTCGTTGAACTCCAGCATGCCGTCCGCGCGGCCCTGCTCCAGCAGTGCGCACATGCGGTCATAGAAATGCCGGGCAATCCCCTTCTGCGCCGCGCGGTATTCGGGGCGGTACGCCTGAGGCTCGCGGTAGGGGAAGAAGGCCGCGGGGTAATGCGTCAAGGTGGCCCCGATCAAGCGCCGCAGGCCGTCCTCCAGCTTGGCGTGCGCCGGCCTCGGGTCGTCCGCAGGGAAGTCCATGCTGGTGAAGCACGCCACTGTCGGCGCCCATGACAGCATTTCGAAGATTTCCTGCTTGTTGCGGAAGTAGTAATACACGAAGGGCTTGGTCATGCCCAGCGCCGCCACGATCTGCTCCATGGTGGTGGCCGCATAGCCCTGCTTGGCAAACAGCGCCTCGGCCGCGCGAAGAATGCGCTCGCGCTTCTCGTCCGAACCCTCGCGGGGCTTGGCTTGCGGAGGTTTTCTGGATGCTGGCCGCTTGGGGTTCTTGCTGTCTTGTCGCATAAGTTATACCTGCTGGTAGGTTCAATCTACCTGGGGGTATATATTGACAGACACAAGCCCGTCATTTCCACAGGGCGCCCCAAGGAGACTCCATGACCACCACCGGTTTGCTGCCGTCCGACCTTCCGCTGCATGAGCACCTGCGCGCCCATGCGCGGGCTACGCCCGACAAGGCGGCTTACCTCTGGTACGGCGCGCGCATCACCTTTGCCGAGCTGGATCAGGCGAGCGACGCCTTTGCCGCGCGCCTGCACCAGCTGGGCGTGCGCAAAGGCGACCCGGTGGCGCTGTTCATGAACAACTGCCCGCAGTACGTGATGGCGCACTACGGCATCCAGAAGCTGGGCGCCATCGTCTGCCCCTGCGGGCCGCTCAACAAGGAGCACGAGCTCGAATACCAGCTCTCAGACCTGCAGGCCCGCGTGATCGTCGCCGCCGACAGCCTGCTGCCCATCGTCGAGAAAGTGCGCGAGCGCACTGGCCTGCAGCATGTGTTTGCTGTGCGCTACGGCGATCTTCTGCCGTCCACGCCGACCATCGATCTGCCGGCTGAACTGCAAGTGTGCGAAGCGCCCGTGCTGCCCGCCAGTGCTGAAGACTTCCTGCAGGTCGCGCGCAGCGGTGGCAAGCCGCCGCCCGTCACCATCGACATCGACAGCGACGTCGCCTTGATGACCTACACATCGGGCACGACCGGCCTGCCCAAGGGGGCGATGCTCACTTTCCGCAACGCGCTCTACAAAACCGCCGTGTCGGTCAACACCAAGCATGTCACGGCGGACGACCTGCTGCTGGCGATTGCGCCGCTGTACCACATTGCCGGCATGCTGATGGGGGTGAACATCCCGCTCCTGTCGGGCGCCACCACGGTGCTGCTGCACCGCTTCGACCCGGTGGCCGTGCTGCAGGCCATCGACCGCCACAAGGTCACCTGGTGGTACAGCATTGCACCGATGAACGTGGCCGTGATGGCGGTTCCGGACGCCGCGCGCTACGACCGCAGCAGCCTGCGCCAGAACTCGGTGACCAGCTTCGGCATCACCTTCACCGAGGCGCTGGCCCAGCAATGGCAGGCCTTTGCGCCCAACTGCCGCGCCATGGAAGCGGCCTATGGCCTGAGCGAAACCCACACCATGGACACCTACATGCCGGACGGTGCCATTCGCTGGGGTACGCATGGCGTCGCGGTGGACGGCAACGAAATTCGCATCCTGAACCCCGACACGGGCGCAGAACTGCCTGCTGGAGACATCGGCGAAATCGTGCTGCGCAACGCGGGCGTCTTCAAGGGCTACTGGAACAAGCCAGACGCCACCGCCCAGACCTTGCGCAGCGGCTGGGTCCACACCGGCGACATGGGCCGCCTGGATGCAGACGGCTACCTGACCTTCATCGGCCGGTTCAAGGAAATGATCAAGGTCTCCGGTTACAGCGTGTTCCCGGAAGAGGTCGAGGGCATCCTCATCAAACACCCGGCCGTGGCGCAGGTGGCCGTCATCGGCAAGCCCGACGCCGACAAGGGCGAGGTGGTGATGGCATTCATCGTGCCCAAGGCAGGGCAGCACCCGGACGCCGCCGAACTGCTGGCCTGGTCGCGCGACAACATGGCCACGTACAAGGCCCCGCGCGACATCCGTTTGATCGACGCTCTGCCTGCCACCGGCGCCGGCAAGCTGCTGCGCCGCCTGCTCAAGGAAAGCATCTGAATGTTCAAGAAAGTCCTGGTCGCCAACCGCGGCGAGATTGCCCTGCGCCTGGTGCGCGCGCTCTACGACCTCAATGTGCCCAGCGTGGCCGTTTTTGCGCAGGACGACGCCCAGGCGCCGCATGTCCGTGCGGCCGATGAAGCCGTGGCGCTCGATGCTACGGGCCCTGGCGCCTACCTGGATGGCGCGCGGCTGATTGCCATTGCACGCCAGACCGGCTGCGATGCCGTGCACCCTGGCTACGGCTTCCTGAGCGAGCGCGCCGATTTTGCGCGTGCCTGCGCCGAGGCGGGCCTGACCTTCATCGGACCCGACGCCGCGCACCTGGCGCTGTTCGGCGACAAGGCCGCCGCCCGCACCCTGGCCGAGCGCTGTGGTGTGCCGCTGATGCCGGGCAGCGCGGGCGCCGTGACACTGGAAGAGGCGCAGGCCTTCTTCGCCGCACAAAGCGGCGCCGGGGTGATGGTCAAGGCCATTGGCGGTGGCGGCGGGCGCGGCATGCGCGCGGTGCTACAGGCCGCCGACTTGCCCGAAGCCTATGCCCGCTGCGTGTCCGAAGCGCGGGCCGCGTTCGGCGTCGAGGGCGTGTACGTCGAGCGGCTCATGCTGCACGCACGCCACATCGAGATCCAGATCCTCGGCGACGGGCAGGCCGTGATGAGTCTGGGCGAGCGCGAATGCTCACTGCAGCGGCGCTTTCAGAAGCTGGTGGAAATCGCCCCCAGCCCGTCGCTTTCCGAGAAGCTTCGCCACGAGATTACGCAGGCCGCGCTGGCCATGGCACGCGATGTCGGCTACCGCAGCCTGGGCACGTTTGAGTTCCTGGTGGATGAAGGCTCCAGCGAGCTGCCCTGGATCTTCATCGAAGCCAACCCCCGGCTGCAGGTGGAGCACACCGTGACCGAAGAAGTCACCGGCCTGGACCTGGTGCAACTGCAGGTGGCCGTCGCCGCAGGCCGCTCGCTTAGCAGTCTGGGGCTTGACCCTCAGGCGCCGCCAGCCTCCACGGGCTATGCCATTCAACTGCGCATCAATGCCGAAACGCTGGGTGCCGATGGGCAGGCCCGGCCCGGCGCCGGCATGCTGGCGCAGTTCGATCTGCCGTCCGGCCCCGGCATCCGCGTGGATACGCATGGCTACGCGGGCGCCACGCCCTCGCCCCATTACGACGCCTTGCTGGCCAAGCTGGTGGTGTCGTCCCGCAGCCCGGTGTTTGCCGACGCCGCGCGCCGAGCCCGACGTGCGCTGGACGAATGCCGCATTACCGGAGTGCCCACCAACCTCGCGCTGCTGCAGGCCATCGTCTCGCGGGAAGAGTTCGATACCCAGGCGGTGCACACGCGGTTTGTGGAAGAGCACCTGCCCGCCCTGGTGGGAGAGGCGCAACAAGTCGAGCAACAAAGGGCGCAGCGCCACCCCACCAGCGCAACGCAGGGCGCCGCGGCCGCGCCGCAGCCGGATGCGCAGGTGGCCGAAGGCCTGCTCGCCGTGCGCGCGCCCATGCCGGCCAAGCTGGTGCAGATCGATGTCGCCGTAGGCAACGTGGTGCCCCAGGGCGCGCAGTTGGCCGTGCTCGAAGCCATGAAGATGGAGCATGTGCTGCTGGCGCAATCCGCCGGCAAGGTGCTGGAAGTGCGCTGCGAGGTGGGCAGCTACCTGACCGAGGCCGCGGTGGTCCTGGTGCTCGAACCGATGGAAGCAGCGGACCAGGCCACGCGCGAAGAGACGCTCGCAGACCTCGACACCATCCGCGCCGACCTGCAAAAAACACGCGACCGCCACGCCTGGCTGCTGGACGACAACCGCGCTGCGGCCGTCAGCAAGCGGCACGCACGTGGCGGGCGCAGCGCGCGCGAAAACATTGCCCACTTGTGCGACGGCGGCAGCTTCATCGAGTACGGCGCGCTGGCCATTGCTGCGCAAACGCGCCGACGCAGCCTGCCCGATCTGATCGCCAACACGCCGGCCGACGGCATGGTGACGGGCATCGGCACGGTCAACGCCGGGCTGTTTGGCAAGGAAAAGTCGCGCTGCGTGGTCATGGCCTACGACTACATGGTGCTGGCCGGAACGCAGGGCGCCTGGAACCACCAGAAGACCGACCGCATGCTGGCCCTCGCGCTGCAACTGAACCTCCCGGTGGTGCTGTTTGCCGAGGGCGGGGGCGGGCGGCCGGGCGATATCGACAAGCCCATCGTCGCCGGCTTGAACAACCACACCTTCCGCCAGTTTGCCGCGCTCTCGGGCAAGGTGCCGGTGGTGGGCATCGTGCATGGCCGCTGCTTTGCCGGCAATGCGGCGCTGCTGGGCTGCAGCGACGTGGTCATCGCCACCGAGGCCAGCAACATCGGCATGAGCGGCCCGGCCATGATCGAGGGCGGGGGCCTGGGCACCTACACCCCCGAGCAGATCGGGCCCAGCGACGTGCAATCGCGCAATGGCGTGATCGACATTCTGGTGAAAGACGAAGCCGAGGCAGTGGTGGCCGCCCAGAAGTACCTCTCGTACTTCCAGGGGCCCGCAGCGCAATGGGAGTGCGCCGACCAGCGCCTGCTGCGCCACGCGGTGCCGGAAAACCGCCTGCGCGTGTACGACATTCGCGCGCTCATGCACACCCTGGTGGACACCGATTCGCTGCTGGAACTGCGCCGCGGCTATGGCGCCGGCATCGTCACCGCGCTCGCCCGCGTGCAGGGCCGGGCGGTGGGCATCATGGCCAACAACCCCACGCACCTGGGCGGCGCGATCGACGTGGACGCAGCCGACAAGAGCGCCCGTTTCATGCAACTGTGCGAGGCGCATGGCTTGCCGATCGTCTCGCTGACCGATACCCCCGGTTTCATGGTGGGGCCCGACATCGAGGCGCAAGCGCAGGTGCGCCACGTCTGCCGCATGTTTGTCGTGGCCGCGCACCTGAGCGTGCCGTTCTTTGCCGTGGTCCTGCGCAAGGGCTACGGCCTGGGCGCGCAGGCCATGACGGCAGGGGGCTTTGACACACCCATCTTCACGCTCTCCTGGCCCACCGGCGAGTTCGGCCCCATGGGCCTTGAAGGCGCGGTGCGCCTGGGCTTCAGCAAGGAACTCGAAGCGGCTGCACCGGGCGCCGAACGCGACGCCCTGTTCGCGAAGCTGGTCGCCCAACAGTACGCCAATGGTGAGGCGATCCACATGGCCCAGGGCCTGGAGATCGACGCCGTCATTGACCCCATGGAAACGCGCGATTGGCTGGTGCGCGGGCTCGAATCTGCGGCGGCGAAGCCACCTGCGCTCAGTGCCAGCAGCCGTTTCGTGGACCCTTGGTAAGCCCTTCGCGGCGCAATGTGCACCATTTCGCCCGCCTTCGCGTAGCATCGCGGCCACCAAATCAATCCGGGGGGAAACCAGGCATGTCCATGTTCAACTGGCAAGAGAAAAGCGCCGCCGTACTCGCCAGCGGCGGCGTCATTGGCCCACACGAGCGCCTGCCCTGGCCGCAGACCGGGGCCATGGGCGTACAGCACGTGATTGCCATGTTTGGCTCCACGGTGCTCGCGCCCATCCTGATGGGGTTTGACCCCAACCTGGCAATTCTGATGAGCGGCATCGGCACGCTCATCTTCTTCATCATTACCGGCGGCAAGGTGCCCAGCTACCTGGGTTCGAGCTTTGCCTTCATCGGCGTGGTGATCGCCGCCACGGCCTACGCGGGCAAAGGGCCGAACGCCAACATCGGTCTGGCGCTGGGCGGCATCATTGCCTGCGGGGCGGTGTACACGCTCATCGGTTTTGTGGTGCAGGCGGTGGGCACCGGCTGGATTGAACGCTTCATGCCGCCCGTGGTCACGGGCGCGGTGGTGGCGGTGATCGGGCTCAACCTGGCCGGCATTCCCATCAAGAACATGGCGGCCAGCAATTTCGACAGCTGGATGCAGGCGCTGACCTTCCTGAGCGTGGGTCTGGTGGCGGTGTTTACGCGCGGCATGGTGCAGCGCCTCTTGATTCTGGTGGGCCTGGTGCTGGCCAGCGTGATCTACGCCGTGCTCACCAACGGCCTGGGCCTGGGCAAGCCGCTGGACCTGTCGGGCGTGATGAACGCCGCCTGGGTGGGCATGCCGCAATTCGCCAAGCCGATTTTCGACGCCAACGCCATGCTGCTGATCGTGCCGGTGGTCATCATTCTGGTGGCGGAAAACCTGGGCCATATCAAGGCCGTCACCGCCATGACGGGCAAGAACCTTGACCAGTACATGGGCCGCGCCTTCATTGGCGATGGCATTGCCACCATGGTCAGCGGCGCAGCGGGCGGCACGGGTGTGACCACCTATGCAGAGAACATTGGCGTCATGGCGGCCACCAAGATTTATTCGACTGCCGTGTTTTTCGTCGCTGCGCTCATTGCCGTGCTGCTGGGTTTTTCACCCAAATTCGGCGCCGTCATTCAGGCGATTCCGCTGCCGGTGATGGGCGGGGTGTCCATCGTCGTCTTCGGCCTGATTGCAGTGGCGGGCGCGAAGATCTGGGTGGACAACAAGGTCGATTTCTCGCAGAACAAGAACCTGATCGTCGCCGCCATCACGCTCATCCTGGGCACGGGCGACTTCACGCTCAAATTTGGCCAGTTTGCGCTGGGCGGCATCGGCACTGCCACCTTTGGTGCCATCGTGCTGTACACCCTGCTCAACCGCGGCGAGCCCTCGCAAGCCGCCTGAACACCCACCACCAACTACCCACTGAAGCTGCCATGTCGATCTGGAAGAAGCCCATCACACTCGAAGAATGCAAGCGCACGAGCGAGAACACCGCCACTTCCCACCTGGGCATCGAATTCACCGAAGTCGGCGACGACTACCTGGTGGGCCGCGTGCCCGTGGACGAGCGCACGCGCCAGCCCTTTGGCCTGCTGCACGGCGGCGTGAGCGTGGTACTGGCCGAGACCCTGGGCTCGATCGGCGCCTTCTACGCCAGCCCCGAAGGCCACCGCGGTGTGGGCCTGGACATCAACGCCAACCACCTGCGCGCCGCCACCAGCGGCTGGGTGACGGGCACGGCGCGCCCGGTGCACATCGGCCGCACCACACAGGTGTGGGCGATTGAAATGGTGAACGAGGCAGGTGAGCTGACCTGCGTCTCGCGGATCACGATGGCGATGCTGGCGCCGCGCTAAATTTCTGGCTTTATAGGGCTCTAGCGCTTGCGTGACAACCGCTATTAGCTATTGATTAAATAGCAATCAGGTTCAGGCCGCATCGTCTGCTTCGCTGCGCGCCAGGCGCTCGCTCTTCCAATACACCTCGTCTCCGCCATCCAGGCGGTTGAGCGCGCGCGAGAGCACGAATAGCAGATCCGAGAGGCGGTTGAGGTACTGGCGGGGCGCCGGACGCATGCGCTCGGTCTCCTGCAGCGCCACCACGGCGCGTTCAGCGCGCCGCGCCACGGTGCGGCAGACATGCGCCTGGGCCGCTGCGCGCGTGCCGGCCGGGAGGATGAATTCTTGCAGCCGCGGCAAATCGGCGTTGTACCGCACCAGCGCATTGTCGAGCTGCAAAAGCGCATCGTCCTTGAGCACCTCGTAGCCCGGCATGCACAGCTCGCCGCCCAGGTTGAAGAGCTGGTGCTGGATGTCGATGAGCAGCTCTCGCATGTCTGCAGGCAGCGCCTCGCACAGCAGCAGGCCGATATGCGAATTGAGCTCGTCCACGTCGCCCATGGCGTGCGGGCGGCCGCTGCTTTTGGACACGCGGGTGTTGTCGCCCAGACCGGTGCTGCCGTCGTCGCCGGTGCGCGTGGCAATTTGTGTAAGTCGTTTTCCCATCAGGCGTTCTCCATCAGTCCGCGACAAGGTTACATCACGCGCCCAATTGTGCGTTGGGGAAACGGGAAGCAATATCGCTGGGCGCTTGCGACGATAGCTGCTGCAATGCAGTCCTCTTCGATACATGCAAAGGAAAACCCATGCGCACCAGCGCTCGCAAACACCACTATTTTGATGCCCGCAGCGTGCTGCTCTTTGCAGCACTCAGCCTGGGTGGAGGTGCCGCAATCCATGCCCACGCCGCCGACGGTCAACCCGGCACGTCGCTTCCAGGCCCCTCGCAACGGATCCCGCCGGCACCGGTACAGCTCACTCCACCGGCCGCCACCAACCCCGCCAACAGCCCCCCTGCCAGCGCCCAACAGAACACGCCCCCGTCCTTGCCGATGTCGCCGGCGTTTGGGCCGAACCGCGCCGCGGCCGGTACGGGCGATGCAACCCACCCCGACAAGCGCCCCGAAATCACCGCCACCATGCCCACGGGCGTGCGCACTGCGTTTGACCGGGCCGACACCAACAAGGACGACCAGCTGAGCTCCAAGGAAGTGCAGAAGCTCCCTGCCATGAGCGCACGTTTCCAGCAGCTTGACACCAACCACGACGGCATGCTCTCGCGCCAGGAGTTCGACGCCGGCGCGCGCCTCTGACACACCGGGCGGCTGGCGGTACCATGGTCTCCAGTGCCATCGGAGACCTGCCATGAACGCCCCCACCGCCACCGCCCACCTCTTGCCTGAAATTGCCCTGCGCCCGGTGCCGCAGGCACTGCTGGACGCGCTGGCCAAGCGCTTTGGCGCGCAGTGCAGCACCGCGCAGGCCGTGTGCGAACAACACGGCAGAGATGAAGGCTCGCTGCAGGCGCCGCCCCCGTCGGCCGTGGTGTTTGCGCAGAGCACGCGGGACGTACAGGACGCCGTGCGCCTGGCCAGCGAGCACGCCGTGCCCGTCATCGCCTATGGCGCCGGCTCATCGCTTGAAGGCCATTTGCTGGCGGTGCAGGGTGGCATCAGCATCGACGTGAACCGCATGAACCAGGTGCTGTCCATCGATGCCGACGATCTGACGGTGACGGTGCAACCGGGCATCACCCGCAAGCAGCTCAACGAGGCGGTGAAGGACACCGGCCTGTTCTTCCCCATCGACCCAGGCGCCGACGCCAGCATTGGCGGCATGGCCGCCACCCGCGCCAGCGGTACCAACGCCGTGCGCTACGGCACCATGCGCGAAAACGTGCTGGCCCTCGAAGTGGTGCTGGCCAGTGGCGAAGCCATCCGCACCGGCACGCGGGCCAAGAAGAGTGCCGCCGGCTACGACCTGACGCGCCTGATGGTGGGCAGCGAAGGCACGCTGGGCGTCCTCACCGAAGTGACGGTGCGCCTGTACCCCCTGCCCGAGGCGGTGAGCGCCGCCATCTGCTCGTTCCCCAGCATCGAGGCCGCAGTGCGCACCACCATCCAGACCATCCAGCTCGGCGTGCCGATTGCACGCTGCGAGCTGATCGACGCGCACAGCGTACGCATGGTGAATGCCCACAGCAAGCTCGGTTTGCGCGAAGAACCCATGTTGTTGATGGAGTTCCACGGATCTCCGGCCAGCGTCAAAGAGCAGGCCGAGACGGTGCAGGAAATCGCCAGCGAATTTGGCGGCAACGCCTTTGAATGGGCCAGCACACCCGAAGAACGCACCCGCCTGTGGGCAGCGCGGCACAACGCCTACTTTGCCGCCGTGCAAAGCCGCCCCGGCTGCCGCGCCATTTCCACCGACACCTGCGTGCCCATTTCCCGCCTGGCCGACTGCCTGCTCGATTCGGTGCAGGAGGCCGAGGCCAGCGGCATTCCCTACTTCCTCGTCGGCCATGTGGGCGACGGCAACTTCCACTTCGGCTACCTGATCGACCCCGCGAGCCCCACCGAACGCGGCCAGGCCGAGCAGCTCAACCACCGGCTCGTCGCACGGGCCCTGCAGCTCGGCGGCACCTGCACCGGCGAGCACGGCGTGGGCATCCACAAGATGGGGTTTTTGCGCGAGGAGGCGGGCGAGGGAGCGGTGGGCGTGATGCGGGCGATCAAGCAGGCGCTCGACCCAAAGAACATCCTCAATCCGGGGAAGATTTTTTCGGCGTAGCGCGCAGGCTCGAGGGAAGCGACGCGCAATAAGCCTCTTGGGCGATCAAGGTCATGAGGGCATGTTGGGACGCCTTAAGGTTGAACGTCATGGTCTGCTCGCGTCCCGCTGCCTCCGCCGACCGCTCGATCAGCCAGTCGGCAAAATCCGCTTTCCCAGCAGCCAACCCGCGCAATGCCTGCGCCGTCTGGTCAGTGCGCTCGCTTCCCCGAAGTAGCGGTCCAGGACACTGGCATCGATTCCTATCACTGTGCCGCTGCTGCGCGCCGTGTAAATCTTCAGCTGCGCCGAAAGCAAAAACATTTTTTGACAATTTCGCGGCGCTCGGGAAAATGAAAAAGCCTGACAGGTTTCCCTGCCAGGCTTTTGGGTACGGACAGGGCCTTGCGACCCTTCCTTATTGCAGCAACGGCTCTCACCCCGGATAACCACAATCGGGGCCGAGTATAGCAAGGGAGGTTTCATGGCGCAGTACGTTTTTGGGCTGGACATCGGCATCGCCTCGGTGGGCTGGGCGGTGCTCGACGGAGCACGCATCGTCGATCTGGGCGTGCGCTGTTTTGACAAGGCCGAAACGGCCGACAAGGGTCTCCCACTCAACTTGGCGCGGCGTGGAGCCCGGCTGCTGCGCCGCCGCCTGTACCGGCGCGCCTGGCGACTGACGCAACTGGCGCGGCTGCTCAAGCGCGAAGGCTTGATCGCGGACGCGAAGCTGTTTGCCCGCAGTCCGGCCTTCACCGAGCCCGACTCCACGAACACAAAGCAACACGTCGTCAGCGCCTGGGAATTGCGCCGCCAGGGGCTCGATCGCCAGCTCGCGCCGCTGGAATGGGCGCGCGTCATCTACCACCTGTGCAAGCACCGGGGCTTTCACTGGATCAGCAAGGCCGAGGAAGCGGCCGCCGACAGCGACGCCGAAGGCGGACGCGTCAAGCAAGGCCTCAAGGGCACCAAGGCGCTGATGGAGTCCAAGGGCTACCGCAGCGCCGCCGAAATGGTGCTGGCCGAATTCCCTACCGCGCAGCGCAACAAGCAAGGCCAGTACGACAAGGCGCTGGCGCGCGTGCTGCTGGGCCAGGAATTCGCCCTGCTGTTTGCCACCCAGCGCCGCCTGGGCAATCCGCACGCCAGCGAGCACTTCGAGGCGCTGCTGCTGGGCACGGGCGACCGCAAAAGTGGCTTGTTCTGGCAGCAAAAACCGGCGCTGTCCGGCGCCGATCTGCTCAAGATGCTGGGCAAATGCACGTTCGAGAAGAGCGAACACCGCGCGCCAAAGGCCAGCTTCACCGCCGAGCGCCATGTCTGGTTGACCCGGCTCAACAACCTGCGCATCGTGGAGGATGGCCGTTCACGCGCATTGAATGCGGCAGAGCGTACGGCAGCCCTGCTGCTGCCCTACCAGACCGAAAGCTTCAAATACAAATCCCTCAAGAGCGCGCTGGTGAAGGCCGGACTGTGGAGCGCAGACGTGCGCTTTGGCGGTCTGTCCTACCCCAGCGCGGCGCAGGCTGAAAGCAGCAAGACGAAAGATCCCGAAGATCAAATCCTGGTCAAACTTGCGGCCTGGCACGAGTTGCGCCAGACCTTCAAGAAGGCAGGGCAAGAGCCCCTTTGGCAGCGCATCAGCACGCCCGCCCTCGATGGCCAGCCAGAGTTGCTCGACCAGATTGCCTGGGTACTCAGTGTGTTCAAGGACGGCGCCGAGGTGCTGCAGCAGTTGCGCCTGTTGAACTTGCCCGAGCCCGACGTCAGCATTGCGGTGCTGGAACAACTGAGCTTCGACAAGTTCTCCAGCCTGTCGCTCAAAGCCTTGCGGCGCATCGTGCCCCTGATGCAGCAAGGCCTGCGCTACGACGAGGCCGTGGCGCAAATCCCGGAGTACGGCCACCACAGCCAGTTGATCGCGCCCGACGCTGATAAGCGCCAGTACCTGCCGCCGTTCTACGAAGAGGCACGTGAATACAAGGGCAAGAACGACCGCGTCGGCTCCATGAAATTCCGCGAAGACGCCAACATCCCGCGCAACCCCGTGGTGCTGCGCGCGCTCAACCAGGCGCGCAAGGTTGTCAACGCACTGATTCGGCGCCACGGCAGCCCGATGGCCGTGCACATCGAGATGGCACGCGACCTCTCGCGCCCACTGGACGAGCGCCGCGAAGTGCAGAAACTTCAAGACGAATTCAAGGACCGCAACCACAAACTGCGCGACGACTTCGAGGCCTTGTTCGGGCGCAAGCCCAATGGCAAAGACTTCGAAAAGTGGCTGCTCTACAAGGAACAAGGTGGTCAATGCGCCTATTCGCTGAAGCCGCTGGCGCCCAGTGGTGACTGCAACGAAATTTTTCTGGATGGCAGCACCCAGGTCGACCACGCCCTGCCCTATTCGCGCAGCTACGACGACAGCAAGAACAACAAGGTACTGGTGCTCACACGCGAGAACCAGAACAAGGGCAACCGCACGGCCTATGAATACCTGACCAGCCTTCCGGGCGGCGAAGACGGCGAACGCTGGCGCGCCTACGCCGCGTGGGTGCAAGGCAACAAGGCCTACCGCATGGCCAAGCGCACACGCCTTTTGCGCAAGAACTACGGCCAGGACGAGGCGCACGGCTTCATCGACCGCAACCTCAACGACACGCGCTACATCTGCAAGTTCTTCAAGAACTATGTGGAAGAACACCTGCAACTCGCGGAGCGCCCCGATGGCGACCACAATCGCCGCTGCGTGGTGGTCAGCGGCCAGCTCACCGGCTTCTTGCGCGCCCGCTGGGGCCTGACCAAGGTGCGCTCCGAAAGCGACCGCCACCACGCACTGGACGCCGCCGTGGTGGCCGCATGCACGCACGGCATGGTCAAGGCGCTGGCAGACCATGCGCGCACCAAGGAGCTGGAGTTTCTGCGCGAAAGCTTCCCCGACCCCGAAACCGGCGAAATCCTCAACCCCGCTGCGTTCGACAAGGCGAGAAAACACTTTCCAGAACCCTGGCCGCACTTCCGCCATGAGTTGCAAGCACGCCTGTTCACCGACGACCTGGCGGCGTTGCGCGAAGATATGGCGCGGCTAGGCAGCTACTCACCGCAGGCGTTGGAGGAATTGCGCACCGTGTTCGTGTCACGCGCGCCGCAGCGGCGCAACGGCGGCGCCGTGCACAAGGAAACCATCTACGCGCAGCCGGAAAGCCTGAAGATTCAAGGCGGCGTGATCGAGAAAGTGCTGCTCACCGCCCTCAAGCCACAGGACCTGGAACGGCTGGTGGACCCGCACCGCAACGAACGCCTGTACACCGCCATCCGGGATCGGCTGACAGCCCATGGCGGCAAGGCCGACAAGGCGTTCGGGCCCGGCAACCCCCTGCGCAAGCCCGGCAAGAACGGCGAACCGACCGGCCCCGTCGTGCGCAGCGTCAAGCTGGTGCGCGAGAAGCAAAGCGGCATCCCGATTCGCGGTGGCCTGGCCAAGAACGACAGCATGCTGCGCGTTGACGTGTTCACCAAGGCGGGCAAGTTCCACCTGGTGCCGGTGTATGTGCATCACCGGGTGACGGGGTTGCCGAATCGCGCGATTGTCCAGAAGAAGGACGAGAAAGACTGGACGCTGATTGACGAGTCATTCCAGTTCCTCTTCTCGATGCACCCTAACGACCTTGTTTGTTTAGCGCAACGAGGCAACGCCCCCATTCAAGGCTACTTTAGAAGTTGCCATAGCGGCGCGGAAACTATCAACATCGCACTTCATGACCGCGCCAAGTTGGGGCTGAGGACAGCTAGCCTCGCCGCATATCAGAAGGACTCAACAAAAGATATTCCCAACGACAAATTGGGGCTGATCGAAAGCTTGGGCGTAAAGACCGCGTTGGCGTTCAAAAAACTCCACGTCGACACCCTCGGCCACACCTATCCCGCCCCGCCCGAGGTGCGCCGTGGTCTGGCGTAGCGTCGTCATCAACCGCCCGGCCAGGCTCAAGCGCGAACACTTCGCGCTGGTGGTGGAGCAGGAGCAAAGCGCACGCGTGCCGTTCGAGGACATTGCCGTCATCGTGCTCAACCATCGCGAGATCACGCTCACCCACCCCGTGCTCTCGGCCTGCGCCGACTACGGCATTGGCCTGTACAGCACAGGCGACAACCACCAGCCCAATGGCGTGTTCATGCCGTTCCTGCAGCACAGCCGCGCCACGCGCATGCAGCGCCTGCAACTCGATCTGGATAAACCCAGCACCAAGCGCGCCTGGGCGCGCGTCGTGCAGGCCAAAATTCTGAACCAGGCGCGCTGCATGGAATTGCTGGGTGTGGCAGGCGCCGACCGTCTTGCGTCGTACGCCCGGCGTGTCCGCTCTGGCGACGCCGGCAACCTAGAGGCCCAGGCCAGTGCCTACTATTTTCCGCAGGTGTTTGGCCGCAGTTTTCACCGCAGCCAGGAGCGCTGGACCAACGCCGCGCTCGACTATGGCTACGCGGTGCTGCGCGGTGCCTGCGCTCGCGCGCTGGTGGCGCACGGCATGCTTCCCAGCATCGGCCTGTTTCACAGCAGCGAGCAAAATGCCTTCAACCTGGCCGACGATTTGATCGAGCCGTACCGCCCCATCGTTGATCTGCATGTGGCGCAGCAACACCCGCCCCAGGACGATGGCGAGCTGCAGCCCGCCGATAAGGTCGCACTGGTGGGCCTGCTCAACGTGGATGTGGCGATGCCGCGTGGGCAGATGAGCGTGCTGGCGTCCATCGAACAGGCAGCGCAAACGTTGGCGCGCCTCTATGACGGCGGCAGCGAGCAGGTGCTGGAACTCCCCGGTCTGATCAAGCTGCGGCAGCACGCCTTCGAGACGTAGCGGCACGCGCGATGGGCCAGGACACGAGGCGATTCATGCGCATGATGGTGTTCTTTGATCTCCCGGTCGTCACCAAGGCCGACCGGCGCGCCTACACGGTGTTTCGCCGTTTTCTGCTCAACGACGGCTACGACATGATCCAGTTCTCGGTGTATGGCCGCATCCTCAACGGCACCGATGCCGAACAAAAGCACATGAAACGCCTCGTCGCCAACCTGCCGCCCGAAGGCTCAGTGCGCATGCTGACGGTGACAGAAAAGCAATTTGCCAGCATGAAGCTGCTCATCGGTCTGCCACTGTTTCAGGAAAAAAAGGTCAATGCCAACCAGATGGCGCTGTTCTGAAAGCATTTTGAAAAAACGAAAACCCGCGCTCCGCCAAGCGGGGCGCGGGTTTCGAGGGGGCCTGAGTGTAGCTATCCGGGGTGAGAGAGGGAGCTACAACTCTCTATGGCCCCAAGCCCATCACCGGCACGAGTGTAGCTATCCGGGGTGAGAGAGGGAGCTACAACGGGGCGCCCGATGGCCGCGCCGGGTTCAAAGAGTGTAGCTATCCGGGGTGAGAGAGGGAGCTACAACACTGGGGGTGTATCTAAAGCTTCTGCTCACGAGTGTAGCTATCCGGGGTGAGAGAGGGAGCTACAACTGATCGCTGTGACGTTCGACACGGCCTTGGGAGTGTAGCTATCCGGGGTGAGAGAGGGAGCTACAACGGGGCAAACGGTGATCGCTACCAGGGCTACGAGTGTAGCTATCCGGGGTGAGAGAGGGAGCTACAACAGTCTGCGTCTTGCTGCCATCGAGCAGCGCGAGTGTAGCTATCCGGGGTGAGAGAGGGAGCTACAACGCTTCAAGGGCTTGCACGCCAGCGCGGGTGGAGTGTAGCTATCCGGGGTGAGAGAGGGAGCTACAACACAGACTGCACCGAGGGGCGCGGGCATGACGAGTGTAGCTATCCGGGGTGAGAGAGGGAGCTATGGCCTGTCGCCAGGGGCGATGCCCCTGGCGACAGGCCAGCGCTTCGCGCGGTTTGACAAAAAAAAGGGCCTCGTCGAGCAAATCAGTCGCCACCTATGAGTGCCAGTGCTGCCAGTGCCGCCGTCTCCGCGCGCAGCACGCGCCGCCCCAAGGTGACGGGCGAAAACCCCTGCGCCAGCGCCGCGTCTTCTTCGGCGGGGCTGAGGCCCCCTTCAGGGCCTGAGAGAAAAATCGCCGGAGCAGCAGCTCCCTGGAAGTTGCCGATCGGGACGCTGGCGCTGTGCAGCGACAGCAGCAGGCGCTGCATCGGCGCTGCCTTTGCATTCGCCTCCAGCCACCCCGCCAGATCCACCGCCGCAGCCACCACCGGCACCCGGTTGCGCCCGCACTGCTCGCAGGCGGCGATGGCGATAGCCTGCCAGTGCGCGCGTTTCCTGTCGGCGCGCTCCCCTTTGAGCTTGAGCACGCTGCGCTCGGCCAAGAGCGGGGTGATGCTGGCGGCGCCCAGTTCGGTGGCCTTTTCCACCAGCCAGTCCATGCGCTCGTTGGCGGTGATACCGGCAAGCAAATGCACCTCGCGCGGCGCTTCGCGTTCGATGGCGTGGTGAGCGCCCACTTGCACGCGAACGCTGCTGCGGCCCATGTGGGTCACGCTGGCCTCGAACTCACCTGCGTGCGTGCCTGCCAAGCCGCCCTGGAACAGGGTGATGGCATCGCCCGGCTGCAAGCGCAGCACCTGCACATGCCGGGCGGCGCCCGCGGGCAGTTCCAACTCCAGGCCGGTGGCGAGATCTACAGGACAGTGAAAACGGGGCATTTGCTTCCAAAACAAGAGCTGCTTACGCTTATGCAGTAAGCGCTAGAGGCCAATTTTGCTTGAAATTTTCACATCCGCCCGTAAGCGAAACCGACGGGCGCCGCGTCGCCCTCGATCTGGTCCACCAGCCGGGCCAGGGGCCCCAGCTCGCGATAGCGGCGGGCAGTAGCGCGGATGTAGGCGATGAAGCGCGGCGCGTCCTGCAGGTACTTGGGTTTGCCGTCGCGCAGCGTCAGGCGGGCAAAGATGCCGGCCACTTTCAGGTGCCGCTGCAGACCCATCCATTCCACGCTGCGGTAGAAGGCGCCAAAGTCGTCGCCCCAGCCGCTGGCACTGGCAGCGCCCAGCAGCCCCGCCTTGCGCGCCTGCTCCCAGTAGCGCACGGTGATGTCGAGCACGAAGTCTTCGTCCCAGCTGATGAAGGCGTCGCGCAGCAGGCTGGCAATGTCATAGGTAATGGGTCCGTAGACCGCATCCTGAAAATCGAGCACGCCCAGCGGTCCGCCGGGGTGCTGGGGAGCCATCAATCCGCCGCCGGGCCGCCCCAAGGCGGATTGCGCCCCACGGACCGGCAAAGCCGGAGCCCCTTCCCCGCCTTGGGGCAGCGAACCACGCGCAGCGGGGAGCGTGGGGGCCATCAAATTACGCATCATGAAGTCGCGGTGTACGAAGACGCTGGGCGCCGAGAGGTTCTCCTGCACGATGCGGTCAAAGGCCTGGGCCAGCACCTGCTGCTGCGCCTCGCTCAACACCACCTGGCGGTGCTGCGCCACGTACCAATCGGGGAACAGCGCCAGCTCGCGGCGCAGCAAAGCGTCGTTGTAGGGCGGCAGCACGCCGGGGCGCGAAGCCAGTTGCCACTGCAGCAGCGTGTCGGTGGCCTGGCGGTACCAGGCTGCGGCGCCCTGCGGATCGGCGGGGTCAAGCCGTTCGATGACGGTGTGCTGGCCGAGGTCCGAGAGCAGCAGGAAGCCGTGCGCGCGGTCCCAGTCGAACACCTGCGGGACGTGCAGGCCGGCCTGCTGCATCAGGCCTTGCACCTGCACGAACGGGGCGCAGTCTTCCTTGTCGGGCGGCGCGTCCATCACGATGTAGCTGGCCTGGAGGCCATCGATGCGCAGGTAGCGGCGAAAGCTGGCGTCGGCCGAGGCCAGGCGCAAGGTCTCGGGCCGCAGGCCGTGGGTGGGCGCCAGGGACGCGAGCCACTGGGTGCATTGCGCCTGGCGCTGTTTGTCAGCCCAGGTAACGGCGCTGTCGCCGGGTCGGTCGGAGGGGTGGCTCATGGATAATCCGATTCTACAAACCCGGCCTCTGTGGCGCGGGTGGCTGGTGGCGCATGCCTGCGCTGCACAGCCGCGCTCCCAGGGACAGACCTCTTGCAGCCACCGTCGCCGTTTTTTCGCCCCGCCATGGCGCCCCGCGTACCCCTGTGCCCCACCGCCGCGTGGGCGCGCCTGGTAGCTCTGGCCCTGTGCGGCCTGCCCATTGCCGGCATGGCGCAGGGCGCACCGGCCGCAGCCGCCCCCGCACCGCTGCTACGCAGCAGCCCGCAGCTGAGCGAAAAGATTCCCGAGGCGACGCGCTCGCAGTTGCCGGTGTTTGTTTCGGGCGAGCGCATGTGGGGCGAGACCGACGAGCGCACCGTGGTCGAAGGCGATGCCCAGCTTCGCCGCGGCGATACGGTGATCCACGCCGACCGCATGGAATACACCGTGCCCGACGACCTGGCCACCGCCACCGGCAAGGTGCGCATCAACCGGGCGGGCAATGTCTACGAAGGCAGCGAGCTGCAGTTGCACGTCAACGCGTTCGAAGGCTTTTTCAACGATGCGCGCTACCAGTTGCTTGCCAACGGCGCGCATGGCGTGGCCACGCGCGTGGATTTCCTGGACCGGGACCGCGCGGTGGTGCACGACGCCACCTACACCACCTGCACGCGCGAGGATTTTGCCGCCTGGCAGCCCGACTGGATCCTGCGTGCCGAGCGCCTGGAGCTCGACCAGGTGGAAGACATTGGCGTGGCGCGCGGCGCCGTGCTGGAATTCAAAGGCGTGCCGATTCTGCCGGTGCCCTACATCAGCTTTCCGTTGTCGGACAAGCGCAAATCGGGCTTGTTGCCACCCACCCTGGGCATCGACAGCGTCAACGGTTTGGAGTATTCCCAGCCCTATTACTGGAACATTGCACCCAACCGTGACGCGACGCTGGAAGCTGCCCTGATCACCAAGCGCGGCGTGCGTGCGGGGGGTGAGTTCCGCTACCTCGAACCCACTTACCGCGGCCGCCTGCTGGGCGACGTACTGCCCTCGGACCGGCTGCGCGATCGCAACCGCTGGAGCTACGCGCTGGAGCACAGTGCCAGCGTCGGGACGCCGATAGGCGGCATCGGCGTGAACCTCAATATCCGCCGCGTCAGCGACGACAACTACTGGCGCGACCTGGGGCGCGGCACGCAGGGCGATACCCAGCGCCTGTTGCCGGCCGATGCGCTGTTCACCTGGGGCGGCGGGGACCAGCACCTGATGCTGCGCACGCTGCGGTGGCAGACGCTGCAGGACCCCCTCGCGCCCATCGTGCCGCCGTACGACCGGCTGCCACAATTGCAGTGGCGCTATACCCCGAGCCAGCTGGGAATGGGGCTGGACGCCAGCGTCGAACTCGACACCACGCACTTTCACAGTGACCGCAGCCTGACGCTGCAGCCCAATGCCCAGCGCAGCTACGCGCTGGCGCAGATCAGCCGGCCGTTTCTGTGGCCTGCCGGTTTCGTCACCCCGCGTCTGCAGTTGCACGCGACCAGCTACCAGTTCGACACTCCCATCGCCAACGGTGCGCGCTCGGCCAGCCGGGCATTGCCGACCTTCAGCCTCGACAGTGGCCTGGTGTTCGAGCGCGACGCGCGCTTCTTCAGCCGCAACTTTGTGCAGACGCTGGAGCCGCGTGCCTTCTACACCTACACACCCTACCGCGACCAGCACCTGCTGCCGGTGTACGACACGGCGGCGAATGACTTCAATTTCGCCACCCTCTACACCGAGAATGCCTATGGAGGCCAGGACCGGATAGCCGACAACAACCTGCTGACCCTGGGCCTGACCACGCGCCTGCTCGACCCCGATACCGGCGCAGAGGCAGCGCGCTTTGGCCTGGCGCAGCGGCTGCGGTTTTCCGACCAGAACGTCACGCTGCCTGGGGAACCGCTGGTGCAGGAACGCTTGTCAGACATCATGGTCGGCGCAGCGGTGAACTGGACGCCGCAGTGGGGGTTCAATTCCACCGTGCAGTTCAACCCCAAGACGCGCCGCTCAGAGCGCTCGACCATTGGCGCGCGCTACCAGCCTGCGCCGTTTCACGTGGTGAGCGCAGCCTACCGCTTCCAGCGCAACACCAGCGAGCAAATCGACATCGGCTGGCAGTGGCCGCTCGCGGACCTGTGGGGAGGCGGCTCCAGCCCCGAGGCTGAGCGCGCCAGCGCCGCCCCGCAAGCGCCGCGAGAGGGACGCTGGTATGGTGTCGGCCGGCTCAACTACAGCCTGCGCGACCGCAAACTCGTGGACACCGTGGTGGGATTCGAGTACGACAGCTGCTGCTGGATCGGCCGTGTCGTGCTTGAGCGGCTGCAAAACAGCCTCGTCACATCGAACACACGTTTGCTGTTCCAGATCGAGTTTGTCGGCTTCTCGCGGCTGAGCCTGGGCTCGAACCCGCTGTCCAGCCTGCGCCAGAATATCCCCGGCTACCGTACCCTGGGTGACCCCCAGCCGGTTCCCAGCCGCTTCAGCAATTACGACTAGGGCTTTGTCCATGCATCCACGTGTTTTCGCCTTCGGCCTGGCCTGCCTCGCAGGCGCGCTGGCTGCGCCCGCCGCCGCGCAGGGGGTTCGCGTCCCGGGAGCCCGGCCTGCGCCTGCGCTTCAGCCGCCAGCACCGCCCGCAGTTCGAAGTGTCTCAGCGGAGCCGCAAGCGGCTGATTTCATCGTCGCCGTGGTCAATTCCGAGCCGATTACGCGCAACGAGCTGGCTGCGCGGGTGCAACGCGTGCGCAAGCAGCTGGCCGGCCAGAACCGTGCCATGCCACCCGAGGACGCCCTGACGCGCGAAGTGCTCGAGAGCCTCATTGTCGAAAAGGTGCAGTTGCAGGCAGCGCAGCAAGCCGGCATCACCGTGGCCGATCTGGCAATCGACCAGGCCGAGGCCAGCGTGGCGCAGCAGAACGATGTGTCCAAGGAAACGATGTTCCGCAAGCTCCGGGCCGACGGCATCACCCCCGAGCAATTTCGCAAAGAGCTGCGCACCCAGCTGGTGCTGCAACGCCTGCGCGAGCGCGAGATCGATGCGCGCGCCAAGGTGAACGAATTCGAGATCGACCAATACCTGCGCGAGCAGCAGCCCCAGAACGGCGCAGCGGGTCTGGAACTCAACCTCGGCCACATCCTGATTTCGGTGCCTGAAGGCGCCAGTGGCACCGTGCTGGCAGAGCGCGAGCAGCGCGCCCGCAGCGTGGCCGATCGCGCACGCAGCGGCGCCGATTTCACCGCCCTGGCCAAGGAGTTTTCCGACGCGCCCGAAGCCGCCCAGGGCGGACAGATGGGGCTGCGCCCGGCGGACCGCTACCCCGAGCTGTTCGTGAACGCCACCGGCGCGCTGGCCGTGGGCGGCATTGCCGGGCCGGTGCGCTCCGGCGCGGGCTTTCACGTGCTCAAGCTGCTGGAGAAAAGCCGCAACGACGCAGGGGCGGCCACAGTGGTGCAGAGCCACGCACGCCACATCCTGCTGCGCATCGGAGCGCAGCTGAGTGAAGCGGCGGCCGCTGCGCAATTGGCGGAGTACCGCCAGCGCATTCTGGCGGGCCACGCCACGTTTGAAGCCTTGGCACGCGAACACTCCCAGGACACAAGCGCCGCACAAGGCGGCGATCTGGGCTGGTCCACGCCCGGGCGCTATGTGCCGGAATTTGAAGCGGTGCTGGAAGGACTGAAGCCTGGCGAGATCAGCCAACCCGTAGTTTCTCGTTTTGGTGTGCACTTGATCGAGCTGCTGGAGCGGCGCCAGGTGAAGCTCAATCCGCGCGAACAGCGCGAAGTCGCACGTGAGGCGCTGCGTCAGAAGAAGGCCGAGGAAACCTATGCGACCTGGCTACGCGAGCTGCGCGGACGCGCCTATGTTGAGTATCGCGACCCCGTGTGAAGCACATTGCCCGCAAACGCTTTGGCCAGCATTTTCTGGCCGATGGCGCAATCATCGATGCCATCGTGGCGGCCATTGCGCCGCAGCCGGGCGACACCATGGTCGAAATCGGCCCGGGCCTGGCCGCGCTGACGCAGCCGCTGGTCGAGCGCCTCGGACACCTCACCGTCATCGAACTGGACCGGGACCTGGCCGCCCGGCTGCGGCAGCACGAGCACCTCAAGGTCATCGAATCCGATGTATTGAAAGTGGACTTCGCGCTGATTGCACAAGAGCTTTCTGCTCCGAAATTGAGAGTGGTTGGCAACCTGCCGTACAACATCTCCACGCCCATCCTGTTCCGGTTGCTGGCGCAGGTGGATGTCATTGCCGACCAGCACTTCATGCTGCAAAAGGAAGTGATCGACCGCATGGTGGCGGCACCGGCAACGGCCGCCTATGGGCGCCTGTCGGTGGCGCTGCAGTGGCGCTACGCCATGGAGAACGTGCTGTTCGTCCCGCCCGAGAGCTTTGATCCGCCGCCCCGCGTGGACAGCGCCGTGGTGCGCATGCTGCCACGCGCGGACGCCGCCCCCGTTCCGCTCCCTTTGCTTGAGGAACTGGTACAGGTGGCATTCAGCCAGCGCCGCAAGCTCTTGCGCCACACGCTGGGCCGCTGGCTGGAGGCTCGGGGGTTTTCAGGGTCGTTCGACGTGCTGCGCCGCGCGGAAGAAGTGCCGGTAGAGCAGTACGTTGCGCTGGCGCAGCAGCTCTGAGCCACGCGAACCAGGCCGGTTTTCAGGCAGTCTGAAGCAGTTCAGCCATGCCCGGCGTGCGCCAGAGCGAACCGTCGTGGTTCATCATGAGTGCCTGCACCGATGCACGTTTTTGCACCAGCGCCTGCGCCCGCTCGCCGCCAAGCACCATCATGGCCGTGCCCAGGCCGTTCACACTGCTCGCGTCCGTCGCCAGCAGGCTGATGCCGTGCGGGCCGCGAGTAGGACGGCCCGTGGCCGGATCAAGAATGTGGTGCTGGCGCTCGCCCTGCGCCATGAAGAAGCGCTCATAGTCGCCCGAGGACGCAACGATGTTGGGACCCTTGAGCGCCAATACGCCCAACATGCGCTCAGGGGCCAGGGGATCGCGCAGGCCAACGCGCCAGGGGCGCCCTTGCTGGCTGCCGGCGACGAGCACGTCGCCACCGCCATTGAGCAAGGCATCGGCCACGCCATGCGCATGCAAGACCTGCATGCCCGCAGCCAGAATTGGCAGCTTGGCGATGCCACCCAGATCGATGGCCATTCCGGCCCGCGCAAGGCGCGCGGTCCCGGCGTTCGCGTCCAGAATGAGTCCACGGTAGCCGACCAGGCGCCGCTCGGCAGCGATCTCGGCGGGATCGGGCAGGTCCTGTTGATCCCCAAACCGCCAAGCGCGCAGCGCGCCTACGGTGATGTCAAAAGCGCCCTGGGTGGCCGCCGACAGCGCCTGCGCGTCGCGCAGCACTGCCATCATTTCGGGCGGCACGGCAACCGCATGCAGACCGGCCGCGCGGTGGATGGCGCTGACCACGCTGCGCTCGTCGTAGCGCGTCATCATGCGCGCCAGGCGCTCCATTTCGGTCCAGGCCGCGTCCATGGCGCGATCGGCGTCGCGCGCCGCAGCGTCCCGGCCGCTGACCACCATGTCAACACGCGTTCCCATCAGGGCCCGCGCGCTGCGCTGCAAGGGCGGTGCGGTGCGCGGGGCCACGGCGGCTCCGGCCCACTGCGCGGCGCCGAGCAAAGGCACAGCCATGACGACGCGCCGCCGCGTCATGGTCAGGCAGGGGCGGGCAGTCTGCATGGAAGCTTTCCTTAGACCGATTGGTCAGCCATGAAGTCCACGGCGGCTTTGACTTCTTCGTCGGTCAGTTTGGCGTTGCCGCCGCGTGCAGGCATCGCGCCCTTGGAGCCGGTGAAGCCTTCCATGGCGTGCTTGTACAGCGTTTCTTTGCCCTGTGCGATGCGTGGGCCCCACTCGTCCTTGTTGCCTGGCTTGGGCGCCCCGGCAATGCCTGCGGCGTGGCACAGGGCACAGGTCTTGCCGTAGACGCTCTTGCCCAAAGCTGCATCGGCCACGGGCACGGCGGCTGCGGGCGCCGCAGCTGCGTCCGGGGCGGGTGCTGGCGCCGCCGGTTCTGCGGGAGCGGTGGCTGCGGGTGCCGCCGGAGCAGCCGTAGGTGTAGCGGGCGCCTCGGGTTTCTTGTCGCCACAGGCGGCCAGGAACAAGGAAACGATAGCGACGGCGAGAACGCGGGAAGCGGAATTCATTGAGGGTCCTTACAAGAAAAAACGGGAGACAATCCTTGTACAGCAGGGCGGTGACGTCGCGCGTAGGGCAAATGCGCCATACTCATTGTGCAACGCAGCATTGCTGGCGCAAGACTGACCCGGAGAGCGCCTCTAATGTAACGCCGCCTCTGGGATCCAGCAGGAATCTCCCTACGCGCACTATTGATCTCGGTCAAAAATCAGCATTTACCCTGGCCTACACTCGCATCCATGAAAACCCTTAGAGCATGGACTTGGCTGCGCCGGGCCTTGCTCGTCGTATTTCTCTCCGTCATGGGCGTCTCTGCGGCGTCCCCTTATGTGCACCCCTCCCGCACGCAGTTGGTCTGCGCTGGCGCCGGCGGGGTGGCGCTGGTGGTGCTGACCGACGACGGCTTGCCCAGTGAAACGCGTCTGCTCAATTGTCCCCTGTGCCTGCCAGCTGCTGGCCCGGCGCCGTTTGTGAGCGCGTCCATCCCTTGCGCTGCGCCGGCCAATTCGCACCTCCTTCCTCCTGCTGCGGCCAACGTCTGCGCGCGATCCGGTGCGCCGCCGCCTGGGCGCGGGCCCCCTGTTTTTTCGTGAACCAACCCTGAAAGAAAGTCCCACCATGAACGACAAGAAAGCGTCCCAACGCGAACCCGCAGGCATTGGCCGGCGCAAGTTCCTCAACACGGCTGCCCTGGCCGGTCTGACCGCAGGCGTCGCCGCCTGCAACGACAAGCCCGCAGCCAGCACCGCGCCTTCGACCGCCGCGCCGGCAGCCGCACCGGCCGCCCACGCTGCATCCGAAGTGGGCAAGTACGAAGTGGCTCCCGGTCAGCTCGACGAGTACTACTCTTTCTCCTCGGGCGGTCACTCAGGCGAGTGCCGGATCTACGGTTTGCCATCCGGCCGCTTGTTCAAACGCATTCCGGTTTTCAACATGGATTGTCTGGTGGGCTGGGGCATCACCAACGAGTCGAAGAAAATCATCGGCACCAAACCCGATGGCAGCCTGAAGTACCACACGGGCGACACGCACCACATACACCCCTCGTACAAGGATGGCACCTACGACGGCAAATACTTGTTCGTCAATGACAAGATCCACGGACGCCTGGCCCGCATTCGCATGGATACGATGGAAACCGACAAAATCACCGAGCTGCCGCTGGTGCAGGGTTTCCATGGCACTTTCCCCGACAAGCGCGATCCAGTGGACTCCGCCATCAACCACACCACGCGCGTGTTCTGCGGTGGTGAGTTCTCCATTCCCTTGGACAACAACGGCAAGAACATGGATGCGACGGCGGACTACCGCTCGATCTTCAGCTGCGTCGACTCCGAAACCATGGAAGTGCGCTGGCAGGTGCTGATCGACGGCAACTGCGACTTGGTCGCATCTTCGTACGACGGCAAGCTCGCCTGCACCAATCAGTACAACACCGAAAACGGTTTTCATTACGAAGACATGATGTCCGCCGAAATGGATGCGTGCCTCTTCTTCAACATCGCCCGCATCGAGGAAGCCGTCAAGGCCGGCAAGTTCAAGACCTACGGCGGCTCCAAGGTGCCGGTGGTCGATGGCACCAAGGCAGGCAACCCTGATGCCAAGACCTCGCTGGTCTGCTATGTGCCCGTGTCCAAAAACCCGCACGGCGTGAACGCCAGCCCGGACGGCAAGTACTACGCCTGCTCAGGCAAGCTCTCGCCCACCGCCACGCTGATCGAGCATGCATTGGTGCTCAAGTGGTTTGACGGCGAACTCAAGGAAGCGCGCGAAGCCGTGGTGGCCGAGCCCGAAATCGGCCTGGGCCCACTGCACACCGGCTTTGACGGCCGTGGCAACGCCTACACCACGCTGTTCCTCGACAGCCAGATCGTCAAGTGGAACGTGGAAGCTGCCATCAAGTCCTACGCTGGCGACAAAACCGCCAAGCCCGTGGTGGACCGCCTCGACGTGCAGTACCAGCCCGGCCACGGCTTCACCTCGATGGGTGAAACCAAGGACGCCGACGGCAAGTACTTTTTGTCTGACAACAAGTTCTCCAAGGACCGCTTCCTGCCCGTGGGCCCGCTGCACCCCGAGACGGCGCAGCTGATCGACATCAGCGGCGACAAGATGAAGCTGGTGGCCGACCACGCGGTGTACTCCGAGCCGCACGACTCCATCATCATCCCGCGCAATCTGATCCGCACGCGCCAGGTGTACGACATCGATGAGTTCCCCAACGCGGTCAAGGACGCCAAGGACTGCCGCGTCGAGCGCAAGGGAAAGAAGGTCACCGTGTACCTCACTTCTCAGGCACCAACCTTCGGCCTGCGCGAGTGGACCGTCAAGCGCGGCGACGAAGTCACGATCATCCTCACCAACCTCGACAAGGTGGAAGACCTTACGCACGGTTTCGCCATTCCGAAATACGACATCAATTTCATTGTGAATCCGCAGGAGACCAAGTCGGTCACCTTCATTGCGGACAAGCCTGGCGTGTACTGGGCCTATTGCACCAACTTCTGCCACGCGCTGCACCTCGAAATGCGCTCGCGTATGCTGGTTGAGGCCTGATCGGCCCCTCAGAGCCTGTTCACGATCTCGCAGGGGATCGCGAACGGGGTCTCAGGGGCGGCGCGATCCCCGGGATAGGTGCTGCCCCTTTTTCTTTTCTGGACCCCTGATGCTTCTGCCCTTCCCCCGTTTCATCGCCACCCTCTGGATGGCACTGGCTTTGCTGCTGGGTGCGCTTGCACCGGGTGCACAGGCAGCGTCAGGAACCTATGAGGCCGAGTTGCCTGCTGGCTTGGCAACGGCCACGGACATGTGCGCCTTGCTTCCGTGCAAGGACGTATTCCCCGGCGCCACCGAATTTTCTGATCGCATGGGCCAGCCGCCTTATGTCGAGGCCTACGACAAGGCCGGCGAAGGGCGCCAGTTGCTGGGCTACGTGATGCTCTCGACCGACATCACCGACACCCCGGCCTACTCGGGCAAGCCCGTGGTGACGCTGATCGGCATGGACAAAACCGGCCACTTTGTCGGCGTCAAGGTGCTCAAGCACTCTGAGCCCATCTTGCTGCTGGGCATCCCCGAATCCGCATTGCTCAATTTCAACAATCAGTACCTTGGCAAGTCGGTGGCCGACAAGATCGAGATCGGCCAGTCGCGCCCTGACGAAGACATCGTGGGGCTGGACGCCATTTCCGGCGCGACCGTCACGGTGATTGCGCAAAACCAGGTGATGATGGCCTCGGGCTCTGCGGTGGCGCGCCAGGTGGGCATCCTCGCACCCGTCGTGCGAGAGGCAGCGCGCTACAAGGTGCGGGGCGAGGCTCTTACCTGGGACGAGCTGGTGGGGCGCCGCGCCGTGGAGCACCTGCGCGTCATGCCCGAACAACTTGGACAGGATCGCAGCGCCGATCCCTTCATCGAGCTGTGGTTTGGCGACCTGAGCCACCCAGACATTGGCAAAAGCGTCCTGGGCGAGGCCGACTGGGAGAACCTCCATCGCCAGCTCAAGGAAGGCGAGCACGCCATCTTCGTGATTCGCACGGCCGGGCGCGAATCGTTCAAGGGGTCTGGTTTTGTGCGCGGCGGCCTGTATGACCGCGTACAGGTCAAGCAAGGCGCAGATTCGTTTACGTTCCGCGACCTGGACTACCTCAATCTCTACGGCGTAAAGGCTGCGGGTGCGCCAGAATTCAATGAGTCGGCGATTTTCATCGTCCGCTCCAAGGCATTCTCCGATGCCTACCCCTGGAAGTTTTCTCTGCTGGGCAATCGCGTGGACCGCGCCACCGGCGCCAAGAGCTTTACCAGCTTCGACACGCCGTACTGGCTACCTGCTTCCATGCTGGAAGGCGGCCGCCCCAAGGTGGTGGAGCCCGACGCGCCGTGGGTGCGGATCTGGAAATCGCGCGCGATAGAAATTGCGCTGTTTGTCGTGCTGCTGGTAGCCGTCGGCGTGGTCTATGCCTACCGCGAGCGGCTCACCCGTCTGTCCACGCACAAGAACAAGTGGCCGGTGAACGGTTTCAAGTACACGGCCTGGGCGATTTCCATCGTGTTCGTGGGGTTTGGCCTCCTGGCGCAACCCTCCATCACGCAGGTGCTGACCTGGTTCCATGCGCTGCTGTTCCAGTGGACCTGGTCGCTGTTTCTGTCCGATCCGTTCATCTTCCTGTTCTGGATCTTCATCATCGTCACGGTATTCCTGTTCGGGCGCGGTCTGTTCTGCGGCTGGATGTGCCCGTTCGGGTCGCTGCAAGAATCCATCTACAAGATCGCCCGTTTCGTTGGCCTGGGGCGCTTTCAGACCAAGCTGCCGCAAAAATGGCACGACCGACTGAAGTGGGTCAAGTACGCCGTCTTCTTTTTCCTGCTCACGGTGTCGATGTTCTCCATGGGCCTGGCGGAGAAGCTCTCAGAGGTCGAGCCTTTCAAGACCACCTTCCTGGTTGGCGTGATGAACCGGTCGTGGCCTTACGGACTGTTCGTGGCTGCCATCTTGGGCGTCTCGATATTCATCGAACGGCCGTACTGCAAATACATTTGCCCGCTGGGTGCCTCGCTGGCAATGCCCAGCACCTTCCGCTGGTTTGGCTTGAAGCGCAAGCAAGATTGCAACAGCTGCAAAGCTTGCGCTGTGGGCTGCGGCGCGCAGGCGATTGATGCTGATGGACGCATCGACCACCGCGAGTGCCTGCACTGCCTGGACTGCATGATTCTGTACACCGACACCAAGGGATGCCCGCCGCTGGCCAAAGAGCGCAAGCGGCGCGAGAAAGACGGTTTAGAGATCACTCCGATTGGTGACAACGGTTACTTCTTCCCGATTTATCCTTCCACCAGTTACACCGACCAGATCATCCCCAAAGCGGTCGGCGGCCCAGACCCGCGCATGCCCACCGACCCCGCATTGCCCGCCCACAAAGTGGATATCGGCAAGCTCGAATGGCTGTGGCTGGAATTGCGTGACCACCTGTGGCCTTGGAGCACCGAAGGCTGGCACTCGCAGCGCGCGCTGCAGATTGCAGGCTTCTCGCTGGCGGTCGCCGCTACCCTTGCCTGGGTAATGACCGCCATGGGGACGCTGTCGTCGGGCGCCATCATTGGCTGGTGGTTTGGCTGGAGCGTGTACGAAGTGTTGATTCGCCTATCGGGCAAACGCTACGTGAAGGACGGCCCATGGTGGCGCGACCACTACCGCGTGGCCGGCCTGATGGACATGCTGAGCTACGTCGCCTTCAAGAACTTGCTGATTGGCGCCGCGCTGTTCCTGCTGCTCAAGTCCTTCGGCCTACTTGTCATATGAGGCAGCGCCTGCTCGGTGGCTTGGGCGCAGCACTGCTGGCGCTGGCAGGCGCTGCACACGCCGCCACCGTGCGCGTCGAGCCCGGTCAGGACCTGGCCGCCGCCGTGCGTGCGGCAGCACCCGGAGACACAGTGGAGGTAGCGCGCGGCCTGTACCGCGCCAACCTGCTGATCGACAAACCCATGACGCTGCGCGGCGTCGACCGCCCCACCATCAGCGGCGGCAACCAGGGCGACACCATCCGCGTCACCGCCCCGGACGTCACCATTGAGGGCCTGATCGTGCGCGACTCGGGCGACCACCAGGGCGAGCAAAACGCCGGCATCTATCTTTACCCCGGTGCGCACCGGGCGGTGGTGCAGCACTGCGACCTCACCTACAACCTGTTTGGGCTGTGGATCGAGAAGGTCAACGACGTTCGCATCGAACGCAACACCATTACCGGCAAACGCGACTACGACTCGGCGCGGCGCGGCAACGGCATCCAGCTCTACAACTCGCAGCGCGCCCAGATTCTCGACAACAACATCAGCTTCGTGCGCGACGCGCTGTACATCGATGTATCGCACCATGCCCTCTTCCGTGGCAACAAGCTGCACCACAGCCGCTACGGCGCGCATTACATGTCGTCGTACTACAACCTGTGGGAAGGCAACGAGACCTACTACAACCGCGGCGGCCTGGCGCTGATGGAAGTGCGCGAACAGACGGTGCGGGGCAACCGCGCCTGGGGCAATTCCGACCACGGCATCATGCTGCGCTCGGTGCAGGATTCGGTGGTGGAAAACAACGTCGTCGCTGGCAACCAGCGCGGCTTTTTCATCTACGACGTCGAGTACGTCACCCTGCGCCACAACCTCATCGTCGACAACTTTGTCGGCGCCCACCTCTCGGCCGGCGTGAAGAACAACGTGGTCGAGCAGAACGACTTCATCGGCAACCGCGAGCAGGTGCGCTACGTGGGCACCAAGGACGAGCCCTGGGGCGGCAAGGTGGGCAACTACTGGAGCAACTACGTCGGTTGGGACCGCGATGGCGACGGCCGGGGCGACGTGCCCTACGAAGCCAATGACATGGTCGACCGACTGAGCTGGCGCTACCCCGGCATGAAACTGCTGCTGGCCAGCCCTGCGGTGCAGGCCCTGCGACTGGTGGGCCAGCAATTTCCGGTGCTGCGCGTGCCCACCGTGGTCGACGCCCACCCCCGCATGCAGCCCGAACACACAGACTGGAGCCTTTGGCGTGGCAAGTACTTCCCCCGTTGATGCCAGCGCAGCGGTTTCGCTGCGCGGCGTGACCAAGCACTATGGCGCGGTGCACGCCGTCGATGGCGTGGACCTCGACATCGTGCGCGGCGAAATTTTCGGCCTGATCGGCCACAACGGCGCCGGCAAGAGCACGCTGTTCAAGATGATGCTGGGCCTCGAAGCCACCACGGCGGGCTCCATCGTGCTCGGCGGCGCGCCGGTGCGCGGGCGCGGTTTCCGGGCGGCACGCCGGCATATCGGCTACCTGCCCGAGAACGTGGTGCTCTACGACAACTTGAGCGGACTGGAGACACTGCACTTCTTTGCCCGGCTCAAGCACGCTGCACTCGATCAGTGTCCCGGCCTGCTCGAACGCGTAGGTCTGGCGCACGCCGGCAAGCGCCCGGTGCGCGAATATTCCAAGGGCATGCGCCAGCGTCTCGGGTTTGCGCAGGCTTTGCTGGGCACGCCCCAGGTGCTGTTTCTCGACGAACCCACCAACGGCCTGGACCCGCAGGCTATCCGCGACTTCTACGCCACGCTGCGCACATTGCAGACCAACGGCGTCACGGTGGTCATTACCTCGCACATCCTGGCCGAACTGCAGGAGCGCGTGGACCGGCTGGCCATCATGGCCAATGGCCGCATTCAGGCGCTGGGCAGCGTGCAAGCGCTGCGCGAACAGACGCACATGCCGCTGATTTTCGACTTGGTGCTCGACGCGGGCGATTTCGCCCCTATCGCGCAAGCACTGCTGGCCGCCACAGGCGAAGCCGCTGAAGCCGTGCCCGGCGGGCTTCGCCTGGCCTGCCCGCGCGCACGCAAGATGGCCGTGCTGGCCGCACTCACGCCCTTTGGTGGCCGCGTGCACGACCTGGCCCTGCGCGAACCTTCGCTCGAAGACGTGTTCTTCGGCTTTTCTGACTAAGGCGCGCCCCATGGAACTGACGCAAATTTTCACCATCGCCGCCAAGGAATTTCGCGACCGCATGCGCAACCGCTGGGTGCTGGCGGTGGCCCTGGTATTTACCGTGTTTTCGCTGGTAATTGCCTATTTCGGCGGCGCCCAACAGGGCGCCGTGGGTTTTCGCTCGATCGAAGTCACCATTGCCAGCCTGGTGAGCCTGGTGATCTACCTGATTCCGCTGATTGCCCTGCTGCTGGGGTTTGACGCCATCGTCGGCGAGCGCGAACGCGGCTCGCTCGATCTGCTGCTGGCCCTGCCCATTACCCGGCTGGAACTGCTGCTGGGCAAATACCTGGGGCTGGCTGCGGCGCTCACGCTCTCGACGCTGGCGGGCTTTGGCCTGGTGGCGCTGCTGCTGTACCAGCGCCTGAGCTGGGCCGGGCTGTACCACTACGGCGGCTTCATGGCGAGCTCCGTGCTGCTGGGCCTGGCGTTTCTGAGCATGGCGGTGCTGCTGTCGGTGGTGGCGCGCGAGCGCACACGCGCCTCCGGTCTGGCCATTGCCCTGTGGTTCTTCTTTGTGCTGGTGTTCGACCTGGTGTTGCTCGGGGTGCTGGTGAGCACGGGCGGGCAATTTGGCGGCGAGGCCCTGGCCTGGCTGCTGCTGCTCAACCCGGCCGATGTGTTCCGTATCTTGAACGTTTTTTCGCTGGACGACGTGCGCACGCTGTACGGGCTGGCCAGCATCGTCCCGGCTTCGCTGGGCAGCCAGGCGCTGCTCAGCGGCGTCATGCTTGTGTGGATTGTGGTGCCGCTCCTGGTGGCGCGCTGGAGATTTCGATGAACTCTTATCCAAAATTCTTTCGCTCGCTGTTGGCCCTGGCCGTGCTGGGCAGTGCCTTGGCTTTGTCGGGCTGCGACAAAGCCGTTGAGAGCGCCAGCATTGCTCCGGTGGAAATCGACCGCAGCACGAGTTGCGAACTCGACGGCATGCTGCTTGCCGACTACCCCGGCCCCAAGGCGCAGATTCACTATGACGGCCAGGCCCAGCCCGCCTTCTTCTGCGACACCACCGAGCTGCTGAACACCTTGCTCGCTGGGGAGCAGGTGCGCGCCATCCGCGCGGTGTACGTACAGGACATGGCCCAGGCCGACTGGGACCACCCCGAAGGCCACTGGACCGATGCGCGCAGCGCGTTCTATGTGTTTGGCAGCAAACGCCACGGCTCCATGGGCCCCACCGTGGGCAGTTTTGCCAAGGAGGCCGACGCCCAGCGCTTCGCTGCCGACTACGGCGGCAAGGTGTTTCCCTTTGCCGCCATTCAGCCCGACATGGTGGATTTGAGCGGCGGGGCCAAGCAAGACAACCGCATGTAGGGCCGCGCCGGCACCGCTGACCCCCTTGACGCCCATGAAGTCGCTCGCTCTGTCGTCCCGCCGCACCTGGGTCACGCTGGGGCTGGCCGCGCTTGCCGTCGGCACCCTGCCGGGTGCCAGCGCCTGGATGGGCCGCAAAGCGGTGCCTGAGCCCGAGAGCGACTTTTGCCTGGTGGCGCCCCCCACGCCCTACGATCCGGCTTTGGGCCTGGCGCTCCATGCGGCCCGCGCCGTGCCCAAGGACGCCCGCTGCCCGGTCTGCGGCATGTACCCGTCGCGCTCCCCCGCCTGGGCAGCGCAGGTTATTTTCAGCAATGGCGACGCGCAGTTCTTCGATTCGCCGCTCAGCCTGTTCATGTACCTGAGCGACGTGGCCCGCTACAGCCCCGGGCGCAGCGCGGGCGAGATCGAGGCGCGCTACGTCACCGATTTCGGCAGCAGGCAGATGCTGGACGCCGCCAGCGCCTTCTACGTCGTCGGCTCCTCTGCCCAAGGGCCAATGCGCGCGGGCAACCTGCCCGCGTTTGCCTCGGAGCAGGCGGCGCGCGCATTCGCTGAGCAGCGCGGCGGTGAAGTGCGGGCCTTTGCCGAAATCGACGCTGCTCTGGTGCAGCGCCTGGGCGGCCGGGCTGCGCACAGGCACTGACGCTATCAATAGAGAAGCTGTTTGCGCTTATGCAGTAAGCGCTAGAGGCCGATTTGACCTTGATTTTTCTGCAAATGCCTGGGGTGCAGGCACCCTGGCCAACGCAGCGCCCGAAATTCCGGCAATGCCTGCGTTGCGCTCGCCATCTCCCTGTGGCTGATCCAATCTGGCCATCAATTCTGACCTCTGCGAATGGCTGCCGGCAGCAAAGCCGCCATGCGCCAGGCAAGGGCGCGCAGCGCACAGCGCACCGCCGGGCTGCCCGGCTGGACCAGCGCTGCATCCAGCACCGCCTGGCGTGCGCTGCGCAGGGCCATGCGGTCGCGCGCCTGCCAGGCGGCCAGCAGGCGCTCCTGCAATCGCTGCACACGCTGCGCCTCGGCAGGCGACAGCCCCGACGGCTGCGCGGGGGCCGGTGCCACCAGGTGCTGTTCCCACGCGCTGGCGGCGTCCTGCATCGCCGATCCGCTGGGACGGGCGGCGATCATGGCAGGGGTTGCGCGGGGGCCATGGCGCGCGCCGAGGTCAGGCCGTACCAGTTCACCTTGCGCGTCAGCACCATGACCAGGGCCAGTACGGCAAACAGCGCCAGCGAGAACAGGCTCTCAGCACTCAGTGCGCCGCGATCTCGAGCGCGGGCCGTCAGACCGCGGTAGCGCCGGCGGCCGCGCACCACGTCTTCGATCAGGCCCAGGCCCAAAAGCAGCAACAGAACCACGGCGGCCAGCGCGGCCAGCTTGGTGAACCAGGGGGGTTTCAAGAGCGTGCTCCACAATGAATGTGCTGGCAGTCTGTGGCGCCGCCGTGAGGGCACGATGAAGTTTGTGAGGGCAGTGTGAAGTCCTCCCCCGCTCCGGTGAAGATCAGTTCGGAAAGTGCAGCGTGACGCGCAGGCCCGGCGCCGTATTGCGCACCGCCATGTGTCCGCCATGCAGCGCCACCACGCGCTGCACGATGGCCAGCCCCAGACCCGAGCCGCTGCGCTCGCCGTTCGGGCGGGCGGTGGTGAAGAAGCGCTCGCCCAGGCGGTTCAAAGCGTAGTCGGGCACGCCGGGGCCGCTGTCCTGCACGGCCACCGTGCTGCCATGCAGCTCCACCGCCACGGTGCTGCCGGTGGACGAAAAATCGATCGCGTTGTCAATCAGGTTGCACAGCGCCAGGGTGATGAGTTCCGCCTCCCAAGGGCCGCTGGCACCTTGGCCCGCAAGGGTGAGCGCCACGCCGCGCTGCGCCGCACGCGCCTGTGTGTGGACCAGCGCGGTGCTGGCGCAGTCGTGCAGCGCCACCGGGCCCTGCGCTTCGGCGTGCTGGCGCTGCTCCAGCTTGCTCAGTTCCAGCAGGCGGTCGATAAGGCGCTGCAGGCGCTCGCTTTGCTGCACCACCTGGGCGGCAAACAGGGTGCGGTCGCCCGCTGGCAGGTCTTCCTGCAGCAACTCGCCTGCGCCGCGAATGGCGGCCACCGGGCTTTTGAGTTCGTGCGTGAGGGCGCGCACATAGGCTTCGATGTAGCCGTGCCCCTCCAGCCGGGCGCGCATGCGGTCCATGGCGCGCGCCAGGTCACCCAGCTCGCCAGGCACCCTCGGCACGGCCAGCACCGGGGTGGCTGCGGTGGCCTGCGCGCCCGCCTCCGGGCCCTGCACGCTCAGGGCGTAGTCGCGCAGGCGCCGCACGTTCCATACCATCCACAGCGTCACCGCCACCCCCACGGCGGCCGACAGCGCCAGCAGCAGCAGGCCACCCATCAGCACCTTGTGCTCGGCCCGGTCGATGAAGCGCTGCACGGTGCGCGTGGGTTTGGCTACGGTCAGCACTCCGGCGATGCGGTCCTGCACGAAAACCGGGGCTGAGACGTGCATCACGCCGCTGGTGTCGTCGCCTGGGGTGTCCCGGCTCATGCGCGCGCCGTACTCGCCGCGCAGTGTGAGCGCCACGTCGCGCCACTGCGAAAAATCCTGGCCGACGGCCTGCGATTGCGAGTCAAAGACCACGCGGCCGGCGGCATCGGTCACGTAAACGCGGTAGTCGAGCGACTGCTTGGAAAACCCCCAGATGGCGGCGTCCACCGGGCGGCTGGCGTAATGCTGCACCTGCCGGGCAAAGGCGCTGCCGCCTGCCTGAAGGCTTCCCGAGGCCAGGTCGTCGCTGGCCAGTTCGGCCAGGATGTGGGCCGTGTCCACCATCATGTCTTCCATCACCTCGCGCACGCTGGGCTTGATCTCGGCCACGAACACGCGCAGCACGAAGAATGCGGCAATGCCGTTGATGAGGAAGAAGGCGAACAGCAGGCGGATGCCCAGGCGCATAGGTCAACGGCAGGTAGTGAAAACTATTAAAAATATAGCTATCAGCGCTTGCTGGATAAGCGCTAGAGGCCGATTTTTCTTATAAAACTAAACCTCAATGGAATACCCCATCCCCCGGTGCGTGACGATGTAGTCCGTCGCCGGCTCCACCTCGCGCAGCTTGGCGCGCAGCGTCTTGATGTGGGTGTCCACCGTGCGGTCGGTGCTCTCGCTGTCGTCGCCCCAGGCAGCGGTAAGCAGCGCCGCGCGGCTGTGGATGCGGCCCGCGCCCGCCAACAGGCAGGAAAGCAGTCGGTACTCGCGCCGCGTGAGCGCCAGCGCATGGCCGTGCAGCTGCACGCGCTGGCCCTGTGGGTCGTCGTGAAATGGCGCGCTTCGCGGCGTGGACTGGCACGGTGAGAAAGGGGAGAAAGGGGAGGTAGGGGGCGCGGCCGCACGGCGCAGCAAGGCGCGGGCGCGGGCGGCCAGCTCGCGCGGACTGAAAGGTTTGGCCAGGTAGTCGTCGGCGCCCAGCTCCAGGCCCAGCACGCGGTCCAGCTCCTCGCCGTGCGCGCTGAGCATCAGCACCGGGGTGTGGCCGGCGGCTCGCACTTCCCGGCACAGGTCCAGGCCGCTGCCGTCTGGCAGGCCGACGTCAAGCACCAGCAGGTCAAAGCCGCCAGCACTCCACAGCTTGCGCGCGTCGTGCAGGAGCAGGCTGTGCGTCACCTGCAGGCCTTCGCGCTCCAGCGCGTAGGCGACGGTCCGGGCAATGGCCGGGTCGTCTTCGAGCAGCAATACCTGCGCCACCATAGAGGGTCAGTGGCCCACCAGTACCGGGAAAATCTTCGTCAGGCCGCCCGCCATCACCTCGACGGCCAGCGCCGCCAGAATCAGGCCCATCAGCCGCGTCATCACGTTGATGCCGGTCTTGCCGAGCACGCGCGCAATCGGGTCCGCCAGCGAGAAGCAAATCCAGGTGGCCAGGCCAATCACCAAACCGTAGCCGACCAGCGCACCGTGCTGCAAGAAGGTCTGCGCGTCGTTGGCGTAAATCACCACGGTAGACATGGAAGCCGGGCCGGTCAGCAGCGGGATGGTGAGCGGCACGACGGCAATGCTGTCGCCGGCGGCAGCCTTCTCGGCGCCCTCTTCCAGTTCGTTGGTGGCCGGCTTGGCCTCGGCCGGCTGGGCGTTGAGCATGTTCATCGCGCTGATGAGCAGCAGCAATCCGCCGCCTACCTGAAAGCTCGGCAGCGAGATGTTGAAGAATTCGAGAATCTGCAGGCCCAGCAGCGCGCAGGCGGCAATCACGCAAAAGGCGCTGAACGCCGCCGTGCGGATGGTGCGTTTGCGCTGGGCTTCGGAAAAGCCTTGCGTGTAGTGGATGAAAAACGGGACGATGGCCAGCGGATTGACGATGGCCAGCAGGGTGACGAGGGGTTTGAGGTCCATGCCAAGCGTTTCAGAAAGTGTTGGGGATTTCGCAAAGGCCGCTGAGCGACGCCAAGCCCCTTCTCAGCGCGGATGCGGTGCTTGTTGCCAATGAGAATGTGCTGCAAGAATGGGGAGTGCCGCAGAGTGTGCCGTATTTCCCTGGCGTCTCGCACGGCGCCATCCCACCAAATGGAGACTGAGATGACCGAGCCCACCCCATTGCGGCACTCCCCCGACGGCTTTGCCTGCCCCGCCTGGTGCGTTCAGCCCGAGGGTGCGCCGCGCGGCGGCATGGTGGTGCTGCCCGAGATTTTTGGTGTGAATGCGCACATACGCGCCATCACCACGCGATTTGCCGCGCGCGGCTATGCCGCGGTGGCCCCCGACACCTTTGCCCGCATCCAGCCCGGCGTGGACCTGGGATACGGACAGGGCGATGTGGCCCAGGGACGCGCCCTCAAAGCGGCTGTCGAGCGCCTGCCCGAGGCGCTGGTGCTGGGCGACATCCAGGCCGCGATCGACCACGCCGCTGCGCTCTCGGGGGGCAAGGTGGGTCTGGTGGGTTTTTGCTGGGGTGGCCTGCTGGCCTGGCGCGCCGCCTGCGAGTTGCAGGGCCTGGCGGCCGTGGCCTGCTACTACGGCGGCGGTATGACCGGCGACGCGGAAGTCGCGCGCCGCCCCCGCTGCCCGGTGATTGCCCATTTCGGCGCACACGACGCCCATATCCCGCAAAAAGAGGTGCGGGCCTTTGCCCGCGCACACCCCGAGGTGCAGGTGCAGGTCTACGACGCGGCCCACGGTTTCAACTGCGATCAACGGGACTCCTACGACGAGGCCGCAGCGCTGGTCGCCCGTGAGCGCACGCTGTCACTCTTTGCCCGCTGCGTCGGCTGACCCGGCGCCCAGGCTGACGGCAAATCGCACAAATTCCTATTTGCAACCAGCGGCGGGTTGTGTGACCATACGTCAACTTTTGCAACAGTTATGTCCGCCACCGCTCCCCAGGAGTCCCCCGCCACCGCTGCGCTGATTTCGCAGCTCACGCCTGCCTTGCGCATGGCTGGCATGGGGGCGTGGATGGTGGATTTCGAGCACGCCGAGGTCTCGTTTGACCCTTTGCTGCTGGAGTTGCTGGGGGCTGAACCCACGGATACCCTCCGCTTGTCTGCAGCCGCATGGCAGGCGCTGGTGCACCCGGACGATGCAGAGCGCCAGCGCGAGCACTGTGACCAATGCCTGCGCGGCGAGCGCGGCGAATACATCATGGAGTACCGGCTGCGGCGCCGCGATGGCCAATGGCTGTGCTGCCTGTTCCGTGCCCGGGTGCAGAGCCGGTCCCCCCAAGGCCTGGCGCGTGGCTTGGTGGGGACCTACCAGGAATGCGCGGATGGGCAGCGCAAGCACGACAACCTGCAGGTGGCCGCCAGCGTGTTCACCCACGCGCGTGAAGGCATCAGCATCACCGACCCTTCGGGCACCATCATTGATGTCAATGAGGCGTTCACACGGATCACCGGTTATGCGCGCGAAGAGATCATCGGGCGCAACCCGCGGATCCTGCAATCGGGCCGCCAGACGCCCGAGTTTTACGCGGCCATGTGGAAAGCCATCTCCACCCGGGGCTACTGGACGGGCGAAATCTGGAACCGGCGCAAGGATGGCTCGCTGTTCCTCGAAGTCATCACCATCAGCTCGGTGCGCAACGCGCAGGGGGCCTTGCAGCATTACGTGGCGGTGTTCACCGACGTCACGTCCGAGCGCGCGACCGAGCGAAAGTTGGAGAGCATTGCGCATTTCGACGTGCTCACCGAACTGCCCAACCGGGTGCTGCTGTTTGATCGCCTGCGCCAGTTCATGGCGCATTGCCAACGGCGCTCATCGTCGCTGGCAGTGGCATTTCTTGATCTCGATGGCTTCAAAACCATCAATGACCAATACGGTCACGCGCTGGGCGACCAGTTGCTGATTGCCCTCTCGCGCCGCATGGGCGAAGCGCTGCGCGAAGGCGATACGCTGGCACGCATCGGCGGCGACGAGTTCGTGGCCGTGCTGGTGGATCTGGAACGCAGCGACGACTACCAGCCCATTGTGGAGCGCCTCTTGAGCGCGGCAGCTACCCCCGTGGCGCTGGGGCGCCACACGCTGCAGGTCTCGGCCAGCATTGGCGTGACGCTTTTTCCGCACGACTTCGCCGACGCCGAACAATTGCTGCGTCACGCCGATCATGCGATGTACCAGGCCAAGCAGGCGGGCAAGAACCGTATTGCGGTGTTCGACGTAGCGCACGACGCGGCCCAGGCCAGCCAGCGCCAGAACCTGGCGGACATCCGCGCGGCGCATGAGCAGAACCAGTTCGTGCTGTATTACCAGCCCAAGGTCAACCTGCAGACGGGCGAGGTCGTGGGTGCCGAGGCCCTGATCCGCTGGCAGCATCCCCAGCGCGGGCTGGTGCCGCCCGGCGAGTTTCTGCCAATCATTGAAAACCACGTGCTCAGCACCATGGTGGGCGAGTGGGTGATTGCCACCGCGCTGCGCCAGATGTCGCAATGGCACGCCGCGGGCTTGCAGATCAAGGTCAGCGTCAATGTGGGTGCGCGCCAGTTGCTCGATGCCGGTTTCGCGCAGCGGCTCGAAACCTTGCTGGCTGGCCAACCGGACGTGCCCCCGGACTGCCTGGAGCTGGAGATTCTGGAGAGCAGCGCCCTGGAAGACATGGCGCAGGTCTCCGAGCTGATGCGCCGCTGCCAGGCGCTTGGAGTGCGTTTTGCGCTGGACGACTTTGGCACCGGCTTTTCCTCGCTCACCTATATGCGGCGCCTGCCCGCAGAAGTGATCAAGATCGACCAGAGCTTTGTCCGCGACCTTCTGAGCGACGCCGACGATCTGGCCATCGTGCAGGGCGTCATTGGCCTGGCCAAGGCGTTTCGACGCGAAGTCATTGCCGAGGGCGTGGAAACTTTGGAGCATGGCCAAGTGCTGCTGGCGCTCGGCTGCGAGCTTGCGCAGGGCTATGGAATTGCGCGGCCCATGCCCGCCGGGTCCCTGCCCGCCTGGACCCAGACCTGGACTGCGCAGCGCGGCGCCAAATCCGTGGCTCCGCCCGCCCCGCCGCTCCTGCGCGCTTGAGCGCTTGAGCGCTGCAGCTGTATCGGTAACCTTAGAGCTTGTTCCCCGAGCTGAGGAACGCCGAAGCGCTTCAGGCCACCGCCGGCGTGCGCGCCGAGCGTGCCGCCACGCCTGCACCGACCATGCCCGCCGACATCACCCCCAGCACCAGGGCCAGCGCGGCGCCATAGAAGACGGTGCTTGTCATGCCCCGATCAAGCAGCGCACCGAACACCGGCGCAGCCACCGAAAACCCCAGATCAAGGCCCGAATACACCGTGCCGTACACCCGGCCCGTGGCGCCCGGGGGCGCGGCGCGCTTGATCAGCATGTCGCGCGACGGCCCTGCGACGCCGGTTCCGGCACCGGCGATGGCCGCTACCCACAGCGCGGCCATGCCCGGCAACAGGCCGCTGCCCACCAGCGCCAGAAGCGCGGCCCCGGCACACATGGCAATGGCAATGGTGCGCTCGAGCCGCTCAACCCGCGAGACCAAAAAGCCCCCCACCACCATGCCGGCCGCACCAAACAGCATGTAGCCCGTGATGACCAAGGCGGTGAGATTCAGCGGCAGGCCGTACATACTGCCCAGCGCCGGACTGGCAAAGCTTTGCATGGCGGCAAGGGCACAGGTACTGAAAAAGAAGAAGGAAAAACACAGCCACACCGAGGGCAGACGCAGGAATGCCATCGGGTGTTCGGGTTGGGCCTGGACTCCAGCGGAGGGGGCGGCATGCGCCCATTCGCCCTGGCTGTCGTCCACCGCGTCACGGTTCCACCAGAGCACTGCCAGCACCAGCAGCGCCACGCCACAGGCGGCAAAACAGGCCGTGCGCCATGAGCCCGTGGCGCTGGCAATGCCGGCCATGAACACGGGCGCTGCGGCCCAGCCCAGATTGCCGGTAATGCCGTGCACCGAAAAGGCATGGCCCAGGCGCGCCTGCGACACACGCTTGTTCATGATGGTGAAGTCGACCGGGTGGAACGAGGCGTTCCCCAGTCCCGCCAGCGCCGCCGCGACGGCCAGGCCGAAGTACCCGGGCGCCAGCGCCGCTGCCAAGGCGGCGGCGGCAAAACAGCCCACCGCAAAAAACAGCACGGGGCGGGCGCCCACCTTGTCGACCAGGAAACCGGCCGACGCCTGGCCGAGCGCCGAGATGACGAAAAAGATCGACACCAGCAGGCCCAGTTCGGAATAGTTGAGCGAGAAGTCGCTGATCAGCCACGGAAACAGCGGCGGCAGCAGCATGTGGAAGAAGTGCGAAGTGGCGTGCGCCATGCCAATCAGGCCGATGGTGCGCGCGTCCTGGCGCAGCGCAACGGCGGCGCCGGCGCGGGGTGCAATGGGATCCATGGCCAGGATGTTAGTGCTTATGGCTACGAAGTGAAGCTACAGCCCCAGCGCCTTCGGCGCCAGGGAGACGCAGTGTTGGACGGCCTGCAAGCGCCCTTGCGGGCACGGCCGCCCGCCTCCTCGCAACTTGACCGGGGTCAAACTCGAAAATACCCACACAAGCACAATAACCTTAAATATTTTGTGTGTTTGAAGAGGGGAATTCCATGAAAGCGCTGACCGATCTTTTTTCCACCGATTACGGACTCATGAGCATCGTGGGCATTGCCATGATGCTGGTGGGCATCATCGCTTTCGGCGTTGTACTTCGCAAGAAGATGAACGAGGAACCTCGGGACAACAAGTAGCCGCACCCCAGCGGCCTTGCGCCGCCTTCGCGGGACAGCTCTGCGGCCTGCCAAGCAGTGGCCGAATGTCTTGACTTAGGTCACGGCCGATTTTGGTGAAGGGAAAATAATCGCGTCTTAACAATCTGAAACAGATTGCCTCAGGACGTTCCATGCAAAAGTTGATCGACAACCTGCGCCTATCGCACAAATTTCTGCTGGTAGGCCTCTTGGCGCTGGCCATGCTCGCCTTGCCGATGTGGCGCGTGGTGTCCGACGGCTGGTCCAGCATGGCGCAGTCGCAAGCGGCGCTGCGCGGCGTGGACCCTTCGGTCCGCGTGGCGCACACGGTCCAGTTGATGCAGCAGCACCGCGGTCAATCGGCCAATTTTCTCTCGGGCAATGCGTCTGCAGCTGCGGCGCGCGCCGCTCTGGAAGCGAGTTCTGGCAAGGCGCTACAGGAGCAGCTTGATGCGGCCGAGCGCTTTGGCGACGCAGTGCTGACCGCGCGTGTGCGCACAGTTCAGAAAGACTGGACGCAATTGGCGCAGGCGGTGGGCCAGCGCGGGCTCTCCACCGCCGAAAGCTTCCAGCGACAGTCTGCCGTGATTGCAGAGCAACTCGACATCATTCGCGGTTTCGTGGACCGCTCCGGCCTGGCGCTGTATCCAAACGCGAGCGGCTACTACCTGGTGATGGCGGCGCTCGACCATTTGCCGCGCCTGAGCGAAAGCCTGGGCCAGGCCCGCGCCGTCGGCGTGACACTGCTCAACGGCGGCCAGGCCGACCCTGGCGGCCAAGCCCGCGTGGCCGGTCTGGTGGAGGCCGCGTACTCTGCCGAACGGCATGCGCAAGCGGCGCTCGTCCTGGCCATGGCCGACAGTGTGGACGCAAAAGCCGCCCTGGCCGCGCCGGCAGAGCAAGCCCACAAGGCGGCACAGGCCGGCCTGGCCCTGGTGGAAAGCAAGATCGTTCAGGCCGCTGCGCTGGACATGCCGTCCAAGGAGTACTTCGGCGCTCTCACCGCCCAGATCGACGCGCAAATCGCGCTGCTGGACAAGGCCATGCAGGTCATGTCGGCCGAAGTGGCGGGCCGCGTGGCCAGCGTGCGCAATCAATTGCTTCTGATCTGCGCGCTCTCAGGCATTCTGGCCGCCATTGCAGCAGCCATGCTGGTGTTGGTGACCCGTGGCACCACACGTGCCGCTGGGCTGGCGCTTGGGCTGGCGCGCAGCATTGCCGAAGGCGACCTCAGCCGCGAAATGCCGCCCGCAGGCAAGGACGAAATGGGACAAATGCTGGCCGCGCTGGCCACCATGAACGCCAGCTTGCACGGCATTGTCGGCGCCGTGCGCAGCAGCAGCGAGACGATTGCCACGGGGGCCAGCCAAGTGGCTGCAGGCAGCCTCGACCTGTCGCAGCGCACCGAAGAGCAGGCCAGCAACCTGGAGCAGACAGCGGCCTCCATGGAGCAGCTCTCCAGCACCGTGCAGAGCAACGCCGACGTTGCGCGCCAGGCGGCGCAACTGGCGGGTTCGGCAAGCGAAGTGGCGGCGCGGGGCGGCGCAGTCGTCAGCGAGGTGGTCAGCACCATGGCGGAAATCAACACGGCTTCGCGCCGCATCGGCGACATCATTGGCGTGATCGACGGCATTGCCTTCCAGACCAACATCCTGGCGCTCAACGCTGCCGTGGAAGCGGCCCGGGCCGGCGAGCAGGGCCGCGGATTTGCTGTGGTGGCCAGCGAGGTGCGCAGCCTCGCCGGTCGCAGCGCCAACGCGGCCAAGGAGATCAAGGCCCTGATCATGGACAGCGTCCAGAAAGTCGATGCGGGTGGCCAGCTGGTGCAGCAGGCCGGTGTGACCATTGGAGAAATCGTTGCGCAGGTGCAGCAGGTGACGCAGTTGATCAGCGGCATCAGCCAGGCCACGGCCGAGCAGACGCTGGGCATCGCACAAATGAGCGCGGCCGTGGACCAGCTGGACCAGGTGACGCAGCAGAACGCCGCGCTGGTGGAGGAATCTTCCGCCGCAGCCGACAGCTTGAGCGAGCACGCAGGACAACTGCTGGCCGCCGTGCGCGTGTTCAAGCTGGGCACGGGTGAGGACCGTGCTCCGGTGGCGGCACGGGTGCGGGCACTGCGCTGAGCGCCACCGGGCAAGCCCTCGATAGATTTCAAGTGTTTTTACCCTCTAGCGCTTGCAGGGTATTGGTATACAGCTCCTTATTTCATAGTAATTTTGCTGCTGTGACCTGCGGACTGGACCGCAAAGCAGCTATGGTGGTGGCAGCATGCATCGCCCCATCCACTTCTACGAACCGCGCCTGGGCCACGGCTTGGCGCACGACCCCTTCAACGCCATCGTTGGGCCGCGGCCCATCGGCTGGATATCGAGCTGCGCGCCAGATGGCTCCGCCAACCTCGCGCCCTACAGTTTCTTCAACGCCTTCAACTACACGCCGCCCATCGTCGGCTTTGCCAGCATTGAAGAAAAGGACACGCTGCGCAACGTGCGCGCCACGGGCGAGTTCGTCTGGAACCTGGCGACCCGGCCGCTGGCCGAGGCGATGAACGCGAGCAGTGCCTCGGTGCCACCCGAGGTGGACGAATTCTCCCTGGCGGGGCTCGATAGCCTGCCCTCGCGGTTGGTGGGCGCGCCGCGCGTGGCACTGTCGCCGGTGCATTTCGAGTGCCGCGTCAGCCAGATCGTGCAACTGCAGTCGGCGCTGGGTGAGGCCGTAAATACTTGGCTGGTGCTGGGTGAAGTGGTGGCGGTGCACATCGACGAGGCCCTGCTGCCGGGCGGCGTGTACGACACGGCAGCGGCCCAGCCCATCCTGCGAGGCGGCGGAGCAGCAGATTATTTTTCGATTGGCAAAGAGCAGCTCTTTCGCATGAAGCGGCCCCGGTAAAGGACGCTCACTCTGGCGCTGCCACACCCGTACACAGCCCCTTGCCTGGCGCACGCGCCCACTGTTCCAGCCAGGCCCACACCTGCCGCACACCGTCGTGCCCAGGGCGTCGCAGGCCGTGGTCGGCGCCGGGCAGTTGGCGGGCGCAGTAGGGTGCCGCACGCTCCTGCGCCAGTGTGCGAAAGCGCTGATACGCCGCCTGCGGCACCAGTGCATCTTCCGCTCCCCATACCTGCAGCAACGGCCAGGGCGCGTCGAGCAAGGGGCGCGCCAGGGGCCATTGCCAGAATTCGCGCCAATAGCGCAGGCTGCGGCCCTCGCGCACGGCGGTGTCGGGCAGCCGTCCGGCTTGGGCCTGCTCCAGCGCCTGCAGCTGAGCGGTGGCCCCTTGCCGTTCCCCTTGAAGCGCCATGGCTTCGCGGGGATCGAGGCCGCTGGAGCCAATCAAAACCAGGCCGGCCAGATGGGGGACTGCGGGCGCCAGCGCAGGCAAGAGCTCTGCGCCTTCCGAAATGCCCACCAGCCACTGCGGCAAAGGCGTCGCACCTTCCCGATCGCGGGCGTCTGCCCGCAGCGCGGCGAGGGCATGGGCAAGCCAGGCGCCCAGGGTATCGGCCTGCACGAAGGCGGCAGAACACCGATCGGCCGGTGTGCTGGCGTACGCGTTTACCCAAGGCTTGTGCAGCACCAGCACCTCGGCGTGGAGCAGGCCGGCAAAGTAGCGATCAGCGAACGGCGCCATACCGGCGCAGCCGGAACCAGGCACCACGATGACGCGGTAGCGCGCTGGCGCGGCGCGTGCGGGGCGCTCCAGGGCCGTGAGCGTGAGGCCATCGGCCGCGGGCCGTTGCCGGGCGCGAAATGCTTCTGCGATGGCAGTTTCCACGGCAGCGGGCGAGGGGCCATCCCCGCGCTCAGGTGCTGACACGGCGCAACCCCACAGGGTGGCACTGGCCAAGGCAAACGCCGCCCAGCCGACACGAACAAAGGCCCGCACGAGGCGGGCCCGGGGAGCGGCGGTCGACGCGCTCATGCCGTCGATTTCAGGCACCCAATCGCCCATCACCTCAGAATGATGACCTGCTCCGGCGGTGCTTCCCGCACCGGCTCGCCGCCCTGCTGCATGGGCATGGGCTGGCCCCGGCGCACGCCACGCGACAAGTTCGCGTCGGTGTAGCCCAGCTGCCCGGCCAGCTGCTGGTAGACGTCGTTCGCCAGGCTCATGGATGTTTCCTTCATCACCTTGGAGCGATTGGGCGGCGCAATGTCACCCCGGTTCGACAGAATCTTGGTGTCGTTGCCCGCGCCCTGGGCCGAGAACGCAGCCTTGATCTCATAGGTCTTGGTGTCGATCAGCGAAAAGTCGGCCAGCAGTTGCAGGCCGTACTGGCGCGTGGCGCTGCTGGTGCCCTGCAGCGGCGAGAGCGCGTCGGTGAACTCTATGCTGGAGACCACGCCGAACAGCACATAGTCGGCGCCCTTGAACTCGCCCTTCTTGAGGCGTGCGATGACATCGGTGACGTCGTTCTGGCGCACGGGTTTGGCCATCTTGCCGCCCTGCACCTGGTTGAGCACCTGCTCGGCTTTCGAGTTTTGCGGCGCGCCAGCGTCAAAACCCCGGCCCTGCACCAGCTTGAAGTAGGTGCCCTGCAGGATGGCGCCCTTGATGTCGTTGGTGTAACCGCCCAACTCGCGCATCTCGATGTAGCTGTAGCGCCCGGCCACGTAGGTACCGCTGGCCTGCTCGGAAGCCTGCATGGACTGCTGGCCCGAGTACGAGCCCGAGCCGCCGTAGGGCCCGTGGCTGTAGCCACCGCCCTGGCTGCCCTGCGCGCTCATCTGGCTGCTGCGTTGGTACTGGCCGGCCATGAAATACTCGGACACTTGCTGGGCGTAGGCCAGATCGGTGACCGCAATGCGCGGCGCCGCGTTCTGGGCGTGGGCGGTTGCGCCCCAGGCCAGGGCCGTCGCGGCGATCACGGACAAAGCGGCGTTCAGTGTGGTTCTGCGTTGCATGGTATGGCTCCTTGTGAGCGGTTTTCAATAATCTGTTGCGCTGCTCACTGCCAGCAGCGCTTAAACCTGGCGCGGCCCACACCAGCGGCCGCCGCGCAAGGGCCGCCCCGCCGCGCTGGCGGCGTCCCCCTGCCCGCGCAGCGAAGCGGAGCGAGCGCGGGGGGAAGGCGCGCAGCGCCGCAGGGGGGTGTCACCTCGTGCTCGTTTTGCGAATTTCCTTTTCGTCCTGCCATTCGATGGTGCCCTCTTCCACGTCGAAGAGCTTGAGCGTGAACTTGTAAAACACGTCCTTGGTGGAGGCGCTCTGCTTGACGATGCTGGTCAGCTCGCCTTCCATGCTGTATTTGGCCGCAGTCATGTTGCCGATCTTGGCGGTGCTGTTTTGCTTGTACAGACCGCTCTGGTTCTGGCGCTGCAGCTCATCCACGCCGGACTGCATTTCCTTGATGGAGCGCACAAAGCGCACTTTGCCCGACTTGACCAGTGCGGTCTGGATGGAGTTCATCACGTTGGTGGTGTCGATGTACTCACTGGTCTTGTTCTTTACCGTGGAGATGGTCACCGTGGGGCGGCCCTGGAAGATGCCGGTTTCCAGCAGGCTGCCGGTCATCTTCTCGGCAATCATCTGCAGGTCGGACGAACCGAACTCGTTGGTCACCAGCTCCACGCCCTTGGCGTCGCCGTAGTTGACCTGGCGGTCAAAACGGATCACGGGAGACGAGAGGTTCTGGCAACCGGCCAGCAGCAGCGTGGCAGCGGCCAGGCCCAGGGCAAGGTGTCGACGGAAAAGTGTGTTCATGGTGTTCTCCTGCAAGGCGCTGCGTTCAACGCGTTTCTACGTTCATCTCGATACGGAAATCCTGCGCGGCACTGGTCGGGGCCACGCTTTTCACGGTCTGCTGGCCCAGGCCCAGCACGGCCATTTGCTTCCACGATTCGCCGTCGCCCACCTGGTTGCCGACGTTGTCGAGCCAGCGGAAGCGGTAGAACACGGTGCGATCGCTGCGGCCCATGTTGGCCATATCGGCCTGCACGACGAGCACATCGTTCTTGCGCACAATCCGGATCTCGCGCACGGCGATGTTGTTGGCTTCGCCGCGCAGCGCCACTTTGGAGGCCACGGCAATCGGTGTGGCGGGGTCGTGCATCTGTGCAAGGACGGTGCCTGAGAGCGCCAGGAATGCGGCGCTGGCGGCGAGAAGGGTGCGTGTGTTCATGCGCGGGCTCCTTTGGTTTGCCTGAGAGTGTCGTTGCCAGCTACTGCGCGGCGCTTGCGGCTGCGGGTTTGCTGGTGCGGCGTTTCTGCGATTTCTGCGGTTTGGCGGGCGCTTCGGGCGCAGGCGTTGCGGCTGCAGGCTTCGGCGGCGCAGCGGACACGGCGGCCAGGCTGCCGATGGTGGCTACCTTGCCCATCAAAACGGTGTTGTTGTACAGGCGCATGGGCACAAGCGCGTACTGGCCGTCGATCTGCACCGGCTCGGGCAGGGGGCGGCCATTCACGCTCAGCTGGTGCGTGCCCGGCGGCAGGTAGCCACGCGCGACGTACACCCGGCCGGGCAGCATGCGCCACATGCGGTCGTCGGCCTGCTCGGTGGACACGGAAGCCGCTGCGCCTATCAGGCCGCCAAGCAGACCGCCATGCTTTTGCAGCTGGTCCTGCATTACGCCCTTGGCGACGGCGCGGGTGAACCCACGCAGCACCATGCCGGGCATTTCGTCCTTCAAGGCGCGGCGCGCCATCACGTTCACGTCGACGATTTTTTCCAGCTTGAAATCGTAGCCGGCAGCGGAAATCTGACCCAGCGCAGCATCGGTTGAGGGTTCGATGACCGGGTAGGAAATGCTCACCGTGACCATGCCACGCCCGGTGGGCACCGGCAGCGTGAAAGCCCTGGGTTTGCGCGCCGGAGCGTCGCCCGCTTCCACCAGGAACAGGACGTCGGTCATGCGCTGGCGGCGCTTCCAGGTGAAGCTGGTGCGGCTGTCCAGACCACGCAGGCCTTCCTCGAGCACACCCGTTTCGGGCTTGAGTTCAATCGCCTTGCGATAGCCGGGCGCGGCCAGTCCAGACTCGCCCAGCACTTCGTACAAATAACCGGCGAGGTAGTGCGAGAGCGCGTTGGAGTAGCCGTTCTTGAGCGCCAGCACCTCGGGATCGTTGAGGGTCTCCACCGGGTAGCCATTGAGCTCTTTGCCCGCCGAGCTGGCGCCCTTGGCTTTGGCCTCTTCTTCGGCAGCGAGGGTTTCCTTGGCGCGGAACTCGGCGATCACCGCTTCGCGCTCGTGCGTGCGCTTGATGTCGACGCGCGCATTCTCCAGATCGCCCACGGCCACGCGATTGAGCGCCAGCGTGGTGGTGAGCCAGACCTTTTCGTAGTCCTGGCCTTCGTAGACCTTGAGGCGCTCGCTGATCAGCGCTGCGCCCACCGTACCCATGAGTTTCTGCGGGTCGGTCTTGGCCGACTCTTCCCAGGCCTTGACCCGAATGTCGGCGAGCAGGAAGGCGTTGGTGCTGTCTTCGTAGCGCTTGTCCATGCGCAGCAATTCGCCGCGCTCAAGGTTGTAGAGCAGCTCGGTGCGCTCGGCTTCGGTGGTGGCAGAAGCTTCCAGGCGCGCGATCGCCGCCGGCACGCCGCCGTTGCTGCCGGCGCTCTGCATTTCGGTCGCCAGCTTGTCGTGGCTTTGCATGTTGGCGCAGCCGGCCAGCGCCAGGGCGAGCGCCAACGGCGCCAAGGCGCGTATGCGAGAAATTCTTGAAAAAGCCATGGTTTTCTCAGGTTTGGTTGTCAGTCCAGAGGTCATCCACGGCTGCACTGCGGGCATGGCCTTCCTCCTCCTTCGTGCGGCGCGCTTGCTTGCGCGCTCTCCGATTTTTTGGCCCCGAAATGCCCCTGCGCGACCAAGCGCGAGAATGTAGCAAATGCCCGGGTCAATGTCCGAAGTATCCGCGTGTGCGGTGGCTTGCAGCTTGTTCCGGCGCTAAATCCGGTGGATTAGCGTGTCGTTTTTCACGCCGTTCGATGCGGTAAAGCCACACCGCGCGATCGCCTGGGAGTTTTAGGGTGGCATCGGGCGGCACCTCGGGTACTGCAAACTCCAGGCTGACGAGCCAGGAGCCGGGTTCCATCTCGGCCTGTGCCTTGGCCAGCGCACGCGCCATGCTCTCGGGGCGCTGGAACAGATAGACCAGCGCATAGCTGGCCCAGTCGGCCACCCAGATATCGCCCCGGCGCACATACGCCCAGGGGCAGCGCCAGGCGCACAGCAACTGCAGCAATCGGCTGCGCTCGATTCCCTCAAAGTGCGCCTCCGGATAGGCCTGGCGCAGGGCAATCAGCCCATCGCCCAGGCCACAACCGGCGTCGAGCAAGCGCGCTCCGACGGGCAATGCCACAGCCGTTTTCAGGTCAGCCAGAGCGCCATGCGGCGTAGGGAACAAAGGCGCGTCGCGCCAGGCATTCAGGGGATAGACACCCAGCAGCAAGGCCAGCGGCACCAGCCAGGCCCAGGCGGGCACGCCCGCCACACCCGTGAGTGCCAGTGCCAGCGGAAAGCCCGCTGCGATCAGCGCGCGCCGCCACCAGTTGTTGCCCATCACACTGGCCGCTGCCGCCAGCGCGCAGGCCAGCAGCAGCGCCCACACCGGTGTGGTGACGCCCTGCAGGCTGGCGAACAGCAGCCAGGCCCCGCCCCACGCGAGCAGCGCGGGCAGGGGCCAGGGAACGCGGGCGATCCAGCCCATGAAATCAACGGCCCAGGATGCCCCGCAGCAGGTTGATGGGACTCACGGTATTGGCCGGCTGGGCCGCGCGCCCCTCCTCGCGCTCGGCGGGCTCCGGCAGGTCGCTGCTGCCCGCGCCGCGCATGGCGCTGCCACCCTGCTCCTCGCCCAGCAGGGCCATGGTGTGCGCCTTCACGCGCACGCGCACGGACCATTCGGGTTCCCAGGGCGCCTTGGGGTCGGCCGGGCGCGGTGGATGCACGATGTGGCTCTCGCCGCCGTAGGCCATCATGCGCAGCATGGGGGTGGATTCCCGGCCCGCGCCAGCGGCGAAGATGCCCCGGGGGATGGCGCACTGCGTGGCCTCGGCCGGCAGCAGCACGCGCTCTTTCAGCCAGCGGTCGATGGTGGCATTGGGCAGGTAGTCGAACAGGCCCATGCCGGTGTCGGGCGTCTCGGCGCTGGACCACATCACCATGTCGTCGCCGTTCTGCGACATGGCATGCAGGTAGTAGGCACGCGCGTTGCGCACCGGCTGCCAGGTTGTACCCATGCTGTCCTGCGGCTTGCCGGTGGTGCGCAGGTCGATGGCAGGCATCAGGTCCTGCGCGCTGCCGAGCGTGAAGCGCATCGAGGCCGGCACGCCCTCGCCGAGCACCTGGTGCTCGCCCACGAGCGAGCTGCCCTGCGCAAGCTGCACCTGGTTGCGCTCGTTCGGGTACAGCGCATGCGACGGCCCGACGCGCGCGCCCCGGTCGGGCACGGCCCGGCCGGCAAAGGCCACGGCGAAGTCGGTGGGTTTGGCGCGCGCCAGATCGATCACGCGCGGCTGGCCCGCACGCACCTCGCTGCCGCAGCCCCAGTAAACCAGGATGCGGCCCTTGGGTTTTTGCTGCTCGTATTCCTGCGGCAGCTCACCGGGTTCACTGGGCGCCGTGGGCTGGGCCTTGGGCGGCAGCAGCGGCAGGCTCTCGCCCATGCGCATGCCGGGCGGGATGGCCTGGCGCGCCTCCACGCCCGGGCGCAGGCTGTTGTGCAGGGCGATGTCGATCACGCGCGGCGGCATGATGCCCATGGTGCGCGCCATGCCGTAGTGGGTGTTGCTGCCCATGCCCGGACGGCCGCCACCCACCATGCCCATGAGGCCGCCGCCCATGGGCATGTCCAACTCGGGCATGCCGGCCATGCTGCCGGTGGACAGGTCAATCCACAGCTGCGTCTTGGGGGCCTTGTCGGTCTGCGCGCTGGCAGCCAGGCCGAGCAGGCACAGGCTGGCGGCCAGCACGGTGGGGCGAACGAAAGTGCGTAAGGGGGTCATGGGTCGCTCCAGTAGGGGAAAAAGCACCTGCATGGGACAGCCACGCCACACCGGTGTTGCCGCCGCATGCGCGGCGCGCCGTGTGGACCTGTCGGGGCAGGTAGCCTGCTGCCCAGTGTAGGCCTGCGCCGGCCATTTTTCACCCAGAATATTGCACGCCACGGCGGCGGGCGTGCGCAATGTCACGCGCTGCCGACTTGGGGCATGGCCGGTGATCCACGGCGGGGCTCAGTGCCCGCGCAGGCGCTCGATCAGGCCATTGAGCGCGTCGAGCGAGCCGAACTGGATGGCCAGCTCGCCCATGTCCTCCACACGTCCGGCGCGCTTGACGCGTTTTTTCACACGCACCTCGACTTCGGCCATCAGCAGGTCGGAGAGCTCTTCTTCGACGCGCTTGAGGTCCCGCGATTTTTCTTTTTTCGGCTTTTGCGGCACCAGGTTGAAATCGGCGCCAATACGCCGGACCAGCGACTCGGCCTCACGCACCGAGAGCTTCTTGGCCGCAATCTGGCTGGCGGCCGTGATCTGCGTGGCGCGGTCCAGCGCAAGCAGTGCGCGCGCATGGCCCATGTCGATGTCGCCGGCCATCAGCATGGTCTGTACCGGCTCGGCCAGATTCAACAGGCGCAGCAGGTTGCTGGCCGCGCTGCGCGAACGCCCCACCGCCTGCGCCGCTTGCTCGTGCGTCAGACCAAATTCGCGCACCAGGCGCGAGAGGCCTTGCGCTTCTTCGAGCGGGTTGAGGTCTTCGCGCTGGATGTTCTCAATGAGCGCCATGGCAGCAGCGGCCTCGTCGGGAACGTCCCGCACCAGCACGGGAATGCTGTCGAGCCCCGCCAGGCGGGCCGCACGAAAGCGCCGCTCGCCGGCAATGATTTCGTATTGGCCGGTGTTCTCGCCGCTGGTCAGGCGCCGCACCAGCACCGGCTGCATGATGCCCTGCGCCTTGATGGATTCGGCCAGCTCGTACAGCGCGCCTTCGTCCATGCGCGTGCGCGGCTGGTACGCGCCGGGCACCAGTGCCGACAGCGGCAGACTGCTGGGCGCGCCGTCGGTCGGCTCGGTGTTGACGCGTTCTGCCACTTTCGGTCCGAGCAGCGCTTCGAGGCCGCGGCCCAGGCCCTTGGGTTTCTTGGTAACCATGATCTCTCAGTCCTTCATGAGTGTGTGCAGCAGGGCCTGGCCTTCGGGCCAATCGCCCAGGCCCGATTCGGCGTTGATGTGGCCGCGCTCGCCACAGTCGACCACGCGCGCACCCCAGGCCTGCGCCAACTGGGTGGCACGCTCAAAGCGGCAATAGGGGTCGTTGCGGCTGGCCACCAGCACGGCAGGAAACGGCAGGGCCTGGCTGGAAATGGGCGCCCAGCCCGGCAGCTGCGCAGCCAGCTCGGCCCGCTCCACATCGCCCGGTGCCACCAGCAGCGCACCGCGCACCTTGCCCGTGTGCTGCGAATGCGCGGCCCACCAGGCCGTCAGGATGCAACCCAGGCTGTGCGCCACCAGCACGACCGGGCCGGGGGTATCCACCACCACCTCATCGAGCCGCGCGCTCCAGTCGCCGCGCAGCGGGCGCATCCAGTCGTGTTGCTCCACCCGCCGGTAGCCGTGGCTCGCTTCCCACAGGGTCTGCCAATGCCCCGCATCAGAGCTTTGCCAGCCCGGCAGGATCAGAACGTTGTCGGGCAACATATGCTCTTTTTTCAATAGCTGCTTGCGCTTGCGCATCAAGCGCTGGAGGCCGATTTTGCTTGTATTTTTGACTTGTCGGCCGGTGCCATGCGCTGCACGCGCTCGACCATCTCGCGGGCGAAGTCGACAAAGGCGATGCTGCCCTTGGCGTTCGGATCAAACACGACGCCGGGCAGGCCGTAACTGGGGGCTTCGGCCAGGCGCACATTGCGCGGAATCACGGTGTCGAACACCTTGTCGCCAAAGTGGCCGCGCAATTGCTCGCTGACCTGGCTTTGCAGCGTGATGCGCGGATCGAACATCACGCGCAGCAGGCCGATGATTTGCAGGTCCGGGTTGAGATTGGCGTGCACCTGCTTGATGGTGTTGACCAGATCGGTCAGCCCTTCCAACGCAAAGTATTCGCACTGCATGGGCACGATGACGCCGTGTGCGCTGCACAGGCCGTTGAGCGTGAGCATGGACAGAGAAGGCGGGCAATCGATGAGCACGAAGTCGTAGTCGGCCTCCACTTCGGCCAGGGCCGTCTTGAGGCGCTTCTCGCGCCGCTCGATGTCTACCAACTCCACCTCGGCGCCGGCCAGTTCGCGGTTGGCTCCCAGCAATTGGTAGCCGCACTTTTCTGCAGGCACCGCCGCCTCGCGCACCGAGGCCGATTCCAGCAGCACGTCGTACACCGTGAGCTCGAGCTTGCGCTTGTCCACGCCCGAGCCCATGGTGGCGTTGCCCTGCGGGTCCAGATCGACCAGGAGCACGCGCTGGCCAATGCGCGCCAAGCCTGCCGCCAGGTTGACCGAAGTGGTGGTCTTGCCCACCCCGCCCTTTTGGTTGGCGATGCAAAAAATGCGCGCCATCAGAGAACCATCCCTGCGTGGATTGCGCGGACCGCGCCATGCAAAGGGGCCGGCGGAGCGGCAACCGAGCAGAATTTTGCAATGCCGAACATGGCTTCCCCGCAAGTGGCTAAGGGCATGAGTTTACGTGAGGGCATCGTTGACGCCGACAGAGTGAGTCGCAGGACGCATCCAGACGATGCAGCGCTCAGCCTCCAGGCCCGGCACGCTCAGAGGTTCCACGTGAAACACTTCCACGGTGGATGGCAACGCGGCCAATTCCTCCGTCGGGCGCTTGCCCTTCATGGCCAGCCAGACACCGCTGGGCGCCAACGCACCCCGGGACCAGGTACTGAAGTCAGCGAGCGAAGCAAAGGCCCGGCTGCTGACGATGTCGAACGGCCCGGCGAGCGATTCAACGCGTGCGTGCACCCCGCGCAAGTTGGGCAGACGCAAGCTGACCGCCACCTGCTGCACAAAGGCCGCTTTCTTGGCCACCGTGTCGACACACTGCACGGCGAGTGCAGGCATGCAGATGGCAAACACCACCCCGGGCAAACCGCCGCCCGAACCCACATCCAGCAAGGTGGACGCGCCCTGGCCCGCTTGCGCCTGCACAGCCAATTGGCGCTGCAGTGCTGGCACCGCCGCCAGGCTGTCGAGCAGATGGTGGGTCAGCATGTCGCCGGGCTCCCGCACCGCAGTCAGGTTGTAGACCCGATTCCATTTTTGCAGCAGCGCCAGAAAATCCAGCAACTGGCCGATCTGCACCTCGCTCAGATTCAAACCCAGCGAGTGAGCGCCTGCAGCCAACGCAGCATGCAGCGGCTGCGTCACGCTTTTGCCTCGGTGTCGCTCACGGCCATGCTCTTGAGCCCGCCCTTCTTCAAATGCACCAGCAGCAATGAAATGCTGGCCGGCGTGATGCCGGCAATGCGCGACGCCTGTCCCAGCGTCTCGGGCCGGTGGCGCGCCAGTTTCTGCCGCGCTTCGATACTCAGCGCCGTGACCTGCAGGTAGTCGATGGAGTCGGGCAGACGCAGGTGCTCAAAGTGGGCAGCGCGCTGCACTTCGCCCTGCTGGCGCTCGATGTAGCCAGAATATTTGGCGGCAATCTCCACCTGCTCCACCACCGCCTCGCTCAGATCGCCCAGTGTTTCACGTGAAACGTCGGCCGTGGCAAAGCGCCCGCCATCCATGTCAACCAAGCTTGCATAGCCCACATTGGGCCGGCGCAGCAGCTCGAACAGGTTGTGTTCGTGCTCGATGCTTTTGCCCAGCACGCGCTCGGATTCGCTCGCCGCCAGGTTGCGCGGATTGACCCAGGTGTCCTTGAGGCGCTGCGTCTCGCGCACCACGGCTTCGCGCTTGCGGCTGAAGGACTCCCAACGCGCATCGTCCACCAGCCCCATCTGGCGCCCTGCTTCCGTCAAACGCATGTCGGCGTTGTCTTCACGCAGTTGCAAGCGGAACTCGGCCCGGCTGGTAAACATGCGGTAGGGCTCGGTGACGCCTTGGGTAATCAGGTCGTCCACCAGCACGCCCAGGTAGGCCTGGTCGCGCGCCGGCAGCCAGGGCGCCTCGCCCCGGCAGGCCAGGGCAGCGTTGACCCCGGCAAACAGGCCCTGCGCGGCAGCTTCTTCGTAGCCCGTGGTGCCGTTGATCTGGCCGGCAAAATACAGGCCCGCAATCTGCTGCGTTTCAAAGCTGCTCTTGAGTGAGCGCGGGTCAAAGTAGTCATATTCGATGGCGTAGCCGGGGCGCAGAATGTGCGCGTTCTCCAGCCCCTCCATGCTGCGCACCAAGGCCAGCTGGATGTCAAACGGCAGGCTGGTGCTGATGCCGTTGGGGTAAAACTCGTTCGTGGTCAGCCCCTCGGGTTCCAGGAAGATCTGGTGGCTGTCCTTGCCGGCAAAGCGATTGATCTTGTCTTCCACACTCGGGCAATAACGCGGCCCCACGCCTTCGATCTTGCCGGTGAACATGGGGCTGCGGTCAAAGCCGCTGCGGATGATTTCGTGCGTGCGCAGATTGGTATGGGTGACCCAGCAAGGCAATTGGCGCGGGTGCATGGCCGCACCGCCATGGGCGTACGCCATGAAGCTGAAAACCGGTACGCGGCCTTCGTTCACACCGCCTGGCATGCCGTCACCGGGCTGTTGCTGGCATTTCGAAAAATCGATGCTGCGCCCATCAATGCGCGGCGGCGTACCAGTCTTGAGTCGCGCCTGCGGCAATTGCAGTTCCTTGAGCCGGCCCGAGAGGCTCACGGCCGGCGGATCGCCCGCGCGGCCGGCGGCGTAGTTGGAAAGCCCCACATGGATCTTTCCGTCGAGGAAAGTTCCCGCAGTCAGCACCACCGTTCGGCTGCGAAAGCGCAGGCCGATCTGCGTGACCGCCCCCACCACGCGATCGCCCTCCACCATCAAATCGTCCACCGCCTGCTGGAACAACCACAGGTTCGGCTGGTTCTCGATCATCCGGCGGATGGCCGCTTTGTAGAGCACGCGGTCCGCTTGTGCGCGGGTGGCGCGCACGGCAGGGCCCTTGCTGCTGTTGAGAATGCGGAACTGGATACCAGCCTCGTCCGTGGCCAGCGCCATGGCGCCGCCGAGCGCATCCACCTCTTTCACCAGGTGGCCCTTGCCGATGCCGCCAATCGAGGGGTTGCAGCTCATTTGCCCCAGCGTCTCGATGTTGTGCGTGAGCAGCAGCGTGCGCGCGCCCATGCGCGCCGCAGCCAGTGCGGCCTCGGTGCCGGCGTGGCCACCGCCCACCACGATCACATCAAATTCCTGGGGATACAACATGGAAACACGCTCCGGGGCCCGGGGGCACGAAAATCAGAAAACCCGGCTCACGCAGCGACGCCCAAAGGCGCCGTACACCGGCCCTGCCCCCCCAAACGCCCATGCCACATGCACCCGGCGCCTCAGCAAGCAATCGGCAATTTTCCCACTTTGCGCTGGCATCGTCTGTTTTCACGCTTCTCACCCTCTCTCCAACCCAGTTGCTCGGCGCGCTGCGCCACCCCCCCCGCGATGTTTCACGTGGAACCAACGGCAGAGAGAGTGGCGCCGCCCTGCCTACCGCAATTTGTCGAGATCAATACTCTCTGTCACCCGCAGGTACCCCAAGTCATTGAGGTGCAGGCTGTCCGCGCCCCGATACGCTGCGAGGATGCGCGCTGGCTCGGCAGGATCTCGCACCGCCGCGTCAAAGTCAAAGACACCTGATACTTCGGTGTTCGTGCGAATCCAGGCATTCACCTCTTGCCGTATCTGCTCGCCCGGGTCGGAAAAATACACATGCCCTTTGAAGGGCGTCATCGTCGTTAGGTACACCTGAATCCCCATCGCCTTGGCCGCAGCAACGGCACTGGCGATGCTGTTGATCAGGTCTGCAGCGGTTGCTTTTTCATTGGGCGTCCAGGCCAATTGAAACCCGATATCGTTGATGCCCATTTGCAAAATGGCATGCGTCACACCCGCTACACCCAGCGCATCCCGCCGGAAGCGCTCGACCCCTCTCAAGCCAAACCGGTCATGCAACCAACGATTGCCCCCCAAGCCTGCATTGACCACAGAAACCGGGGAGCCCCCGCCTGTCTTGAGCAACCGCATGGACAACAGGTCGGGATACCTTTGGTTGGCGCCCACGCTGGAGCCATTGCCGTCGGTCAACGAATCCCCGAAAGCGACTACGACACGGACCGGCCGCACCCTGTACACATCCATTGCACTCATCCAATAAGAAGAAGTGAGCCGATTCGCGGGGGACGACGGCATGGCAGCCGCGCTGCTCAAATCACCGGAAGCGACGTAGTGGATCGCGTTCGCATACCGGTGTGCCGAGGTGGAATCGGCCGCCTCCCTCACATACACACTGACTGCCACGTCCCCGCCGTCAGGCACCCGAAGCGACACTTTGTCGCTCCAGACTTCAGCGCCAGGAGGGATGGACACCGAATCGCCGCCCTGGAACGTCACGGCGACATCCGTCGCCATGTCCACTGCCCCGCCGCCCGTGCTCAGCGCCGCACGAACCCGCGCCAGGGGCAATGGCGCCTTGCCATACAGGTTGCCGAATTTGATGCGCAGCTGGTCACCGCCCATGGACAGGTGCGCAATTTGCCTGAGGGTCTGGTCCCTGAAGCTGGTGCTGACAGGCGGCGGGATATCCAGGAAACGCACGTCCTCTTGAAGATCACTCAATACCGCCATCCATGTTCCCATGGGTTTGGTCTCTTCGGCCGAGGGCGTTTCGCTGGAACCACCCCCACAGCCGACCAGCCCCGATGCGGCCCACACACCCAGTGTCGATAGAAATAGACGCCGATTGGTCCGCATCCAGGTTCTCACAGACTGCATTGCTTGTTCCTATTCATCATGTACTTGTGCGCGCAAGTCTATGGGCTTGCCGCCAGGCACCGCACGATTTGCGCATTGTTTGTGCAGGAATCCTGCCGTACGCCTGTGCTTCAATCGCAACCATGCCCAGTACCTCTTCTTCGCCCTCCCTCCTGATCTTCGCGGGCAGCACCCGCCAACAATCGTTCAACCGGCGCCTGGCCCACGTTGCGGCCGGAATGGCCCGCGCTGCCGGCGCCAAAGTCACTCTGCTGGAACTGGGCGACCTCGACATCCCCATGTACAACGCCGATCTCGAAGCCCGCGGCACACCGCCCGACGTACTGCGTCTCAAGCGGCTGATGTGGGAGCACCCGGGCTGGATCATCTGCTCGCCCGAATACAACGGCAGCTACACCGCGCTGCTCAAGAACACCATCGACTGGGCGTCGAGCCCCGTGGCGGCAGACCCCGAATGGAAAGATGGCGTCAAGCCGTTTCGCGGCAAAGTGGTGGGCATACTCAGCGCATCCAATGGGCGCCTGGGCGGCCTGCGCTCCCAAAGCCACTTGGCGCCTTTGCTGCTTCTGCTCGAATGCTGGCTGGCGCCGCGCGCTTATGCACTGGCTGGCGCCGCCAGCGCCTTCGACGCGGACGGCGTGCTGACACAGGCAGAGCACCGGGCGAGCGTACAAGGCGTGGTCGATCAGGTGCTCTGGGCTACAGAGCGGCTGCAAGCCGAGCCACGCTGAAAAATTCAAACAAAATGAGCCTCTGGCGCTTACTGCACAATCATCAACAGCTATCAAAATGATAGTCGAATAAATTCATGGATTGCCGCCCCGGCTGCGGCGCCTGTTGCACCGCCCCTTCCATTTCCAGCGCCATCCCCGGCATGCCGCAAGGCAAACCGGCTGGCGTGCGTTGTGTGCAATTGGGGGCTGACGAGCGCTGCCTGATTTTCGGCCACCCAGACCGCCCTGCCGTGTGCGCCAGCCTGCAACCGCAAGCCGACATGTGCGGCGACAACCGCAGGCAGGCGATGGTTTTTTTGTCCCGGCTTGAAAGCCTTACCACACCGTAGCCATACCTGCGCCACCTGAAGTCAACCCAGCAGCACCGGCACCCAGTGGTTGATCAAGGCGCCGCCCGCCAGCAGCCAGCCAAACAAAATCAGCGCCAGCAGCAGCGGCCTGGCACCGGCCTTGCGAATGGCGCCAAAGTGCGTAGACAGGCCCAGCGCGGCCATGGCCATGGCCAGCAGGCCGGTGTCGATCTCGGTGACAAGGTGGACGAAAGGCGCAGGAAGCCACTGCTGTGAATGGAGCAGCACCACCGCCAGAAAACCGAACGCAAACCATGGCACCGTGATCTTGCGCTTGCTTCTCGCACCGCCTGCGCCCGTCGCGGCGCGCGCCCCGCCACTGCGGGCCATCCAGGCCGAAAGCAGCAGCAGGAACGGCGCCAGCATCATCACCCGCACCATCTTGGCAATCACTGCCGCGTCAGCCGCCTCGGGGCCAATGGAGCGCGCGGCAGCCACCACCTGCGCCACCTCGTGAATGGTGGAGCCCGCGTACTGGCCAAAGCCCTTGGCGCCGGCGGGAATCACGCCCCAGGCCTGGTTCAGCTGGAACAGCACCGGGTAGAGAAAGATCGACAGCGTGCCAAACACCACCACCGTCGCCACGGCCACGGTCACCTGTTCGGCCCGCGCTTTGACCACCGGCTCAGTCGCCAGCACCGCAGCGGCGCCGCAGATCGAGCTGCCGGCGCCAATCAGCATGGCGGTTTCGCGCTCCAGCCCCAGCCAGCGCATGCCGATCCAGCACGCCAGGCCAAAGGTGGAGCACAGCACCAAGGCGTCCACCACAACACCCGTCCAGCCCATCTGGCCCATGTCCTGCGTGGTCAGCCGCAGCCCGTACAGGACGATGCCCAGGCGCAGCAGTTGCTGCTTGGACACCTGCACCCCCGGGCCGCTGGCGGCGGCAAAACGGCGATACACGGTGTTGCCCACCAGCATGCCCAGCACGATCGCCAGCGTAAGCGCGCTCAGGCCATGGTCCGCCAGCCCGTCGATGCGGCCGAGCGCCATGGCGGCGGCGGCCAGAGCCGCGCTCAGGCACAGTCCTGGCAACAGCCGCCGTGCGGAGCCAAGGCGGCCAGGGCGAACCAGGGAGCGGGCCGAGGCGCTCCACCGCGCGCCAGGAAGCGGTCGGGATTCGGAGCGATAGGCCATGAATGCAGTCTGAGCTTCATGACGTGACCCGTCCAACAGCTTATTTGCGTATGATTTACCTGACAACCAGGTAATACGCCCCTATGGACCTTCTGCGCCTGAGCCTGCGCCAGCTGCAAATCTTTGTCGCCGTTGCCCAGAGCGGCAGCACCAGCGCCGCCAGCGAAGCCATTGCGCTCTCGCAATCTGCTACCAGTGCGGCCGTCAACGAGCTCGAACGCATGCTCTCGCTGCAGCTCTTTGACCGCACCGGCCGGCGCCTGCTGCTCAACGACAACGGCCGCGCGCTGCTGCCGCGCGCGCTGCGCATGCTCGAAGACGCGTCCGAGATCGAGCGCATGGCGCGCGATGCGGACCAGCAGTTGCAGTCGATGCGCATCGGGGCCAGCACCACCTTGGGCAACCATGTGCTGCCCGCCCTGCTGGCCCGGTTCTTCGGCAGCAGCCCGGCCGCGGCGCCGCACTGGCAATCCAGCGTGGCCATTGGCAACACCGAAGACATCTGCGCGCAAGTAGCGGCCTTTGCCCTGGATATCGGCCTCGTCGAAGGCCACTGCCACCACCCGCAGCTTGCCGCGCAGCCCTGGTTGCACGACGAACTGGTGCTCGTCGCCGCGCCCGGCGGTGCCCAAGGGCTGGACCCGCGCGAACCCACCAGCCTGGAGCAATTGCGCGCAGCCGTCTGGCTGCTGCGCGAGAGCGGCTCGGGCACGCGCGAAACCGGCGACTTCGCCATCCTGCCCCAACTGCACGCCTACCGCCGCGTGATCGAACTGGGCAGCTCGGAGGCCATCCAGCAGGCCGCCGCCGCGGGCCTGGGCATTGCCTGCCTCTCGCGCTGGGTGGTACAGGACTTTCTGCGCGAGGGGCGGCTGGTGGAGCTGATCACCCCGCTGCCGCCCATTCAGCGCCAGTGCTTTTGCGTGCTGCGGCGGGGCAAGCAGAGGACGGCGGCGCTGGAGCGGTTGTTGGGGGAGCTGGGGTTGGAGGGGTGAGACCCGGCGCGCTACACGCGGGGGACTGTTGTCGACCCCTGGCAGACGCCCATCCTCGCGAGTTGGGGGCACGATCAGAGCTAGGAATCTAGCGTTTGGCAGTTGTTAAGAACTGGTTGTCCAGCTACTGCCTACCCTCCGGCTATCCATTCGCCGTCGTGACCATAGTTGGCGGACCCTTCCAGTCCAGCGGACTGGCACATTAGGTCGTAGGCTGGCCGCATACCACGACCTGGCGACACCTCGGCCGGAATCAGAACGTCCGGCAGGAGCAGTGACCATCGGTCAAACCGGTAGTGCTCGGAGGCCTCTCCAAAGTCAGACGGCCCGTCAAACACGACATCGTCGGCACCAAGGAGAGACAAGAAAACTGCCATGTCTTGGCGGAGATCAAGCCGGTTCAGTTCAACGCGCACCCGCTCTAAGAATTCATTGATATACCGCTCATAAGCGGGACTAGGCAAAACAGGAGCAGCGCCACCATCGAGGGGGCTCAAAACCCACACAGCTTCGAAGTACCCCTGCCGAAACAGTTGGGTGTAGCCGGTAGCCCGGTTGTCCTTTGTCGAAATGACCGTGTAGGCACCGTCGAAGTTAAGCGTGGCAGCAGTACCAGAGCGATTGCCAATCATTGGCAGGTACGCTGTTCCGCGCGAATACGGCACGGGGTCAAGCTGCACAAGCCCAAGGGCGGCCTGTGTCGGAATCGCGTGAACCACGAGCTGGGGGCCAACCTTCAGTGGTGTGGGCGTCTCCCCAGAGAGCAAACTTGCAAGTCGGGCCGTCCGAAAGTCCCGGACGCGTTGTGACTGACCCTCGGTCCGGACAAACAGCGCACGCAGTTCTGGAACGTCAAGTGGCCTCTTTCGAAGACCCTCCCGCACGTAGACATGCTGATTCGTCTTTACTCGATGAGGCGCTGCCCAACTTTGCGGAATTCGTATAGCTAAGACGTGCCCGGTCAGCAAGCCTTCGCTGACTTCGACGGCATGAATTTGTACTCCAGGGAGCCTTGGCTCGGCAAGATTAAGAAGGAAATCCTGCAGTCGGCGAATCTCTTTGTCGACGCCATCGAGTTCCAGAGGACGAACGGCTGACGCTTCTGCCGCGTCATTTTCGTCGATACCGTAGAAGATGTCACCTCCACCAGAGTTGGCGAATGCGGTCGCGTCCGCAAGTAGTTCATGCTTGGCGCTCGCGTCCCACACCTTAGGCAAGTCGCGCTTAAAGTCCAGGTGCGGTCCTTCCTGCGTGTGGTCCGCAATCAGACTCCGGATATCTACTTCAGTAGTTTCAAGAAGGTTGCGAGGTAGGCTCATGCCGACATGTTAGTCAATGGCGACTGGGAGTCGCCAATCTTTCCGAGGGCCTCGCGCTCGCATTCGATCAAACGTCAGTAGCGGTCGAGGAGCTCATCTCAAATGAGATTGCATGAGCGCCTGTGGCCGACAACAACCACTCGTCGTCTCGAACTGAATCGCTGCCTCAGACATGAATGACAAAGAACCCGCGCTGCGCCCACCGTTCCGGGATTGGGGTCTGAGCACGAGTTTCGCTGCGCGAAATCGTGATCCGACCCCAATACCTGCGCCGCGCTCGTGCAGGTTGCCAGGGCCGAGCGTAGCGATGGCCCGAAGGGCTGCCCGGCTCCCCTTCCCCTCTGGCCGTGCCGAGGAGCACAGCTTCAGGCGGATCAGGGCCGCGCGCTGTTTGAGCCGGCAGGCGAGTTTGCGCGGACCCCGCCTGAAGCGAGCACCGCAGGTTGCCCCGAAGGGGACGCGGACAGCGGGGTCGCCCTTTCTTTGGTGACTTTCTTTCGGCGACGCGAAAGAAAGTTACTGCGCCGCCGGGCGCACATCCCGGCACCCGCCCTTGGCAAAGGCATGCCGTCATTCCAGCGGACCCCACATCCAACACGGCGGCCTCCGCACAAGCGATGCCCTTCAGAACCCACAGCCCAAAGCCGCTCCGAGACAAGCCCTTCCCCGACACGCCCGCCCGGCCCCTTCCGCCACCCTCTTACCCCCACGCAGCAAAGAAATCCGCCACGCCCTAGCATGGGCGGTTTTCACCAAGGATTTCGATGAAGCTTTACTACTCCCCCGGCGCCTGCTCGATGTCGCCCCATATCGTGCTGCACGAGGCCGGCCTGGCGCACGAGGCCATTGCCGCGCCGACCAAGACGCACAAGCTGGCCGACGGCACCGACTACTACACCATCAACCCGCTCGGCTACGTGCCCTTTCTGGTGCTCGACGATGGCCGCACGCTGCGCGAAGGCCCGGCCATCGTGCAGTACCTGGCCGATCAGGCACCCGACAAAAAGCTGGCTCCCCCAGCGGGCAGCTTTGAGCGCTACCAACTGCAGGAATGGCTGACCTTCATCGGCACCGAACTGCACAAAAGCTTTGGCCCCTTGTTTGGCGGCCCCGCGAACGACGAATACAAGGCGTCCATCAAGGAGCGTTTGATGTCGCGCCTGGCTTTCGTCGACCAGCAGCTCGCCGGCAAGGACTATTTAATGGGCGCGCAGTTCACCGTGGCCGACGCCTACCTGTTCACCGTGAGCGGCTGGGCCAAGCCGGTCGGGTTCGATCTGTCGCACCTGAAGAACCTGATGGCCTACCGCGACCGCGTGGGCGCGCGGCCCGCCGTAATCGCCACGATGAAGGCCGAAGGTCTGATCAAGTAAACCCGCGCCTGCTGCAACGGCAGCCAGCGGCGCTCAAAGCGGCTTCTGCCGCCAGGCCAGCACCGCGCCGATCCACAGCGCCACGGCCGAGAACACCAGGCCGCGTGCCAGACCGCCCGCGGCATCGGCAATGGCGCCCACCACGGTGGGCCCGACGATCTGGCCAGCCGCAAACACGATGGTGAAGGCGCTGATGCCGGCCGCCCATTGCGACGGCGGCAGGTTGTGGCGCACCAGCGCGGTGGTCGAAGCGACGAGCGACAGGAACACCCCGCCAAACAGCAGGCCAGACACCAGCACCACCGGCCAGGCCGAGGTCAGCGCCGGCAGCACCGTGGCCACGCCCAGCAGGGCGTTGAGCAGTGCCAGCGCGCCGCCGCCCTTGCTGCGCTCCAAAAGGCCCGCCCAGACGCGCGCCGACGCCACCACCGCCAGACCCAGCAGCGTGTAAAACCAGGTGATGCTGGCGGTGCCCAGGCCCTGCTCCTTCAAGAGAGCAATTACAAAGGTCATGTAGCCGATGTAGCCCACGCCAAACAAGGTGTAGCCCGCCAACGCAGGCGCCAGCGCGCGCAGCGGCACCCGCGCATGCTTGGGCGCCCCGCCGTCCGCCGTGGTAGCTGTGGCCACCGCTCCCTGCGCATCGAGCTGGCGCAGCGCCCGCGCCGGCCAGGCCAGCGCTGCCGTGCACGCGGCGCACAGCAGGGCCAGCAGCCACCAGGCCCAGACCCAGGTGTGCGGCTCGGGCGCCTGCGCCAACACCACCGGAACCAGCAGGGCCGAGGCCGCAATGCCCCAGCCCACGCCGCCGTAGTACACGCCCAGGAGCAATCCGCTGCGGCGGGCGTCCAGCGCGCCCAGGCGGGCCGCCATCAAGCCGCCCGCCACAAAAACCGCCGCGCTGGCCACGCCAGCCAGCAAGCGCTGAATCAGCAAAGCGGGGGAGCCCAGCAAAAAACCACACACCGCCATCAGCACCGTGGCCAGCGCCGCACCGCCCAGCAAGATGCTGCCCGGCGCGTGGCGGCGCAGCAGCAGCGGCGTCACCAGCGCGCCCACCAGGTAGCCGATGGCGTTGGCCGTGTTCATGCCGCCGGCCAGCAGATAGCTCCAGCCCAGGTCGCCCCGCATGGGCGGCAGCAGCAGGGCGTAGGAGAAACGGGTCAGGCCCAGCGAGATGGCAGCGCCCAGCGAGAGCGAGAAGGCCAGCGCCAGGGCAGGCAGCGGCCGGGGCACTGCGGCAGCGGAAGAAGCGGTCATGAGGGCTCGATTGTGCCGTGCAGCGGATTCAGCGCCTGCCATCGGCCGCGTCTGGCGTCGCTCAGGTTACTCCTGCTTTCATAGCTATCCATGCATACCCAATAAGCGCTGGATGCCATTTTTATTAGAAATTTCAGACCCAATGCACACCACACGCGGCGAATTCCTTCAGCGTCGGCCGCGCCAGCGCGCTACGCTGTGCAGCACAGGCCCAACGCGACACACTTTTGCCAGCCATTATTGCCACCCATTTTCGGAAAACCCCGCCATGACCACTTTGTTTGACCCCCTCACCGCCGGCGCCCTGCACCTGGCCAACCGCATTGCCATGGCACCGCTGACGCGCAACCGCGCCCCCGGCGCCGTGCCCAATGCGCTGATGGCCGAGTACTACACCCAGCGCGCCAGCGCCGGCCTCATCGTGACCGAGGCCACCGCCATCAGCCCACAAGGCCAGGGCTATGCCGACGTGCCCGGTCTCTACAGTACCGAGCAGCTCGACGGTTGGCGCCGCGTGACCGATTCCGTGCACAAGGCCGGCGGACGCATCGTGGTGCAGCTCTGGCACGTGGGCCGCATCTCGCACGTCGATCTGCAGCCCGATCACGGCGCGCCGGTGGCGCCCTCGGCCATCAAGGCGAACGCGCAGACGGTGCTGATCCGCAACGGCCAGGCCCAGCGCGTGGACACCTCCGAGCCGCGCGCGCTCGACGCCGCCGAGCTGCCGGGCATCGTGCGCGACTACCAGCGCGCCGCGCGCAACGCCATCGCCTGCGGCTTTGACGGCGTGGAAATCCACGGCGCCAATGGCTACCTGCTGGACCAGTTCCTGAAAACCGGCGCCAACCAGCGCGACGACGACTACGGCGGCAGCGTGAAGAACCGCGCCCGGCTGATGCTCGAAGTGGTGCGCGGCGTCAATGACGAAATTGGCGGCGAACGCACCGCCATTCGCCTCTCGCCGGTGACGCCCGCCAACGACATCGTCGACGCGCACCCGCAGCAGACCTTCGACTACCTGCTGCACCAGCTGGCGCCGCTCGGCCTGGCGTATGTACACATCATCGTTGGCGCCACCGGCGGCCCGCGTGAGGTGGAAGGCCGCCCGTTCGACTACGAGGCGCTGCGCCAGATTTACCGCAAGGGCGGCGGCACCGGCGCCTGGATGATCAACAACGGCTTTCGCGACAAGGCCGACGCCGAGGACGCGCTTGCCAAGGGTGCCGACATCGTCGCCTTTGGCCGCACGTACATCGCCAACCCCGACCTGGTGGCCCGCCTGCGCCAGGACGCGCCGCTCAACAAGCTCGACAAGGACACGCTCTACGGCGGCGGCGCCAAGGGCTACACCGACTACCCGACACTGAGCGAAGCCTGAAGCCCTTTCCTGCCCGCCCTATCCGCCCAGGCCGATCGGGCTGGGCGCCGAGTTGACGATGCGTGCGTACAGCGCATCGAAGGCAGGATCGCGCTGCACGCCCGGCGTCAGCAGCAGGTCGTTGGTGGAAAAAGCGCGGTTGATCGCCTCCCACTCGTGCGCTTGCAGGTACGCCAGCGCGGCGGGCAGCACCACGGCTTCTTCCAGGCGCATGTGCTCCAGGTAGAAATCGACGTAGCGCACCAGCGCATCGGCAAATGCGCGCCGGCGGGCCTCGCCCAGCAGTTCCCAGGCCAGGAGCAAATGCTGCAGTTCGCGCACCGCGGCTTCGCCACCTTCGTGGTCGTGGTCCAGGCGCTCGATGGCAAGGGCCGCTTCAGCGCAGCGCGCGGCCACGCGCGGAAACAGCCACTCGCTTTCCTTGGGGTGGTGCTGGCGCTCCGCAAACTCGTCGATGTAAAACAGCATGGCCCGCATGGCGTCAAAAAACGCCTGCGGGTTCGCGCCCGGCCCGCGCTGCTGCAGCAACTGCAAGGACTTGAGCACCGCCGCCAGCGCAGCATGCTCATCGTGAATGGTTCTGAGGCTCGACGGCGTCATGGCGCAAGGCTCCTGGAACAAAGGGCGGGAGCCCAGTCTACGCGCCCATGCTCAGACCAGGCGCTTGCGTTCAGGCGAGCTCGCTGCCCTTGCAGCACGCTCCGGCGGGGCATCCGCCAGCCGGAACTGCTGCACCACCTGCGCCAGGCGTGCCGCCTGCTCGCGCAGGGAATCGGCGGCGGCGGCCGACTGCTCCACCAGGGCGGCGTTCTGCTGCGTCATGCGGTCGATCTCGCCCACCGAATCGTTGGCCTGGGCAATGCCCACGGTCTGCTCGCTGGCAGCGGCCGAAATTTCGCCAATGATGTCGCCCACGCGCTGCACGCTGGCCACGATCTCCTGCATCGCGGCGCCCGCTTCTTCCACGTGGCGCACGCCGCCGTCCACCGCCTGCACGCTGCTGCCGATCAGGGTCTTGATCTCGCTCGCCGCTGCGGCCGAGCGCTGCGCCAGGCTGCGCACTTCGCTGGCCACCACGGCAAAGCCGCGTCCCTGCTCACCGGCCCGCGCGGCCTCGACGGCAGCGTTCAGCGCCAGGATGTTGGTCTGAAAAGCAATCGAATCAATGAGACCGATGATGTCGTTGATCTTGCGGCTGGACGCCGATATCTCCTGCATGCTGGCCACCGCCTGCTGCACCACCGCGCCGCCGCGCGTGGCCGTGCCCGAGGCCGAGCGCGCCAACTGGTTGGCTGTTTGCGATGAACCCGCCGTCTGCTGCACCGTGGCCGTCAGCCCCGAGAGCGTGCCCACGGCGTCCTGGGCGTGGCCGGCGGTTTGCTCGGTGCGGGCCGACAGATCCTGGTTGCCGCTGGCAATCTCCTGGCTGGCAATGGCCAGGCTGCCGCTGGCGTCCCGCACCTGCGCCACCAGCGCGCCCAGACCGCTTTGCATGTCGTGCAGGGCGCGCTGCAAATCAGCCACCTCGTCCTTGCCCGAGACACGAATGGTTTGCGACAGATCCCCCCCGGCAATCGCGCGCGCCAGGCTCTGCGCGTAGGCCAGCGGCCGGCAGATGGAGATCATGTTGAGCAGTGTGAGCGGCACCACCACCAGGATGGTGATGACTACCAGCAACGCAAACAGCCACTGCGTCTGCTCCAGCGCCTTGGCCTGCGCCTGCCGGGCCTTCGTCACCTCGCTTTGCAGACGCGCATCGAGTGCGCCCATGCCCTGCTGCAGCGCGGTCCAGGCGGCGTCCGCCTCGGGCCCTGGCACGGCGCTGAGCTGGGCACGGAACGCCGCCACTTGCGTGCGCAGCGCCAGTGCCTGCGGGTGCTCGGCCGCATCGGGCGTGGCCAAAAACCGCCCCACCGCCTGATCGGCCGCGTCCAGCGCCGCCAGAGCGCGGGTGCGCGCCGCAGCCAGGGCCTCGGGCGTGGCCTGCTGCAGCAGCATTTCCTTTTGCTCGCTGCGCGCCGTGCCCAGATGCACTTGCAGGCTGGCAATTTGCGCTTCCTGCGCAAAGGAGTGCGTCACAAAGGCGTCGCTCATGGCGTGGATGCGAAACATCCCCCACATGCCGGCACCGCCGAGCAAGCCCAGCAGCAGCAGCACCACGGCAATGGCGCCCAGCATGCGAAAACGGATCGTGAACTGGCGCATCAAGCTGAAAACTGACATGACATTCCCTTGTCAAAAAAACGGTGCGGCACTTGCAACAACTTGTTGCGAGTGTGCCAGAAGCCGTTGTGACAATAGGGATTCTCCCTCAGCGGGTCTTCCCTTGCGGCCCACGCCAGCGTTTGAGCAGCAAGGCATTCGTCATCACGCTGACCGAGCTGAGCGCCATCGCCGCGCCCGCCACCACCGGACTCAGGTAACCGAGCGCCGCCAACGGAATGCCGGCCACGTTGTAGGCAAAGGCCCAGAACAGGTTCTGCCGAATCTTCATCACCGTGCGGCGCGAAATATCGAGCGCCGCCGCCACCAGCAGCGGGTCGCCGCGCATCAGCGTGATGCCTGCGGCGTGCATGGCCACATCGGTGCCGTTGCCCATGGCCATGCCTACGTCGGCCGCGGCCAGCGCCGGCGCATCGTTCACGCCGTCGCCCACCATCACCACGGTATGGGTCGCCCCATCCGCCGACTTCTGCAGCGCCCGCACCGCCGCCGCCTTGTCGCCTGGCAGCACCTCGGCCATCACCTCGCCCGCATCCGGGTCCAGCCCCAGGCGCCGCGCGATGGCCTCGGCGGCGCCGCGGTTGTCGCCCGAGATCATCACCGTGCGCAGGCCTTTGGCGCGCAACTGGGCCAGCGCTTCCAGCGCGCCCGGCTTGGGCTCGTCGGCAAAGGCCAGCAGGGCGCGCGCCTCCAGGCCGCGCCCCGTGCGCTGCACCAGCGCCGACACCGTGGCCCCTTCGGCCTGCAACTGCACGGCACGGCCGGCCAGCGGGCCAAGGTCGAGCTTGAGTTCGCCCATCCAGCGCAGGCTGCCCAGCAGATAGCTTTGTCCGTCCACCTCGCCTTCGCTGCCGCGCCCCGCCACCGCGCGCAGCGCATCCGGGGCGGCAAACGCCAGGTTTTCGGCCTGCGCCGCCTGCACTACCGCGCGGGCCAGCGGGTGCTCGCTGCCGCTTTGCAGGCTGGCGGCAGCCTGCAGCAGCGCCTTGCGATCCTGCCCCGCGGCGGGCTCAAAGGCCGTCAGGCGCGGCTGGCCCACGGTCAGCGTGCCGGTCTTGTCAAAGGCCACGGTGTCGGCGCGGTGCGCCAGCTCCAGCGCCTGGGCGTCCTTGATCAAAATGCCGTGCTCGGCCGCCACGCCCGTGCCAGCCATGATGGCGGCCGGCGTCGCCAGGCCCAGCGCGCAGGGGCAGGCGATCACCAGCACCGCCACGGCGCGGATCAGCGCCACTTCGCCGCTGGCGCCCGCCAGCATCCAGCCCACCAGGGTGATGAGGGCGATCACCAACACCACCGGCACGAACACATTGGCCACCTGGTCCACCAGCCGCTGAATCGGCGCCTTGGCGGCCTGGGCGTCTTCCACCAGGCGGATGATTTTGGACAGCACCGTCTCGCTGCCCACGGCGCGCACCGTGAGCACGATGCGGCCTTCGCCGTTGATCGAGCCGCCGGTGAGTGCAGCGCCCGCGTCCTTGACCACGGGCAGGGGCTCGCCGGTGAGCATGGATTCGTCCACCTGCGTCTCGCCGCTCTGCAGCACGCCGTCCACTGGCAGGCGCTCGCCCGGCCGCACCACCAGTTCGTCGCCCACCATCACCTCGGCCACGGGCACGTCCTGCTCCTGCCCCTTGACCAGCAGATGGGCCACATCGGGCCGCAGGCCGTGCAGCGCGCGGATCGCCGCCGTGGTCTGCTGCTTGGCGCGGGCCTCCAGCCATTTGCCCAGCAGCACCAGCGTGACCACCACGGCCGAGGCCTCAAAGTACAGGTGCGGCTGGTGCCCGGCCGGCGCCGTCAGCCACAGCCACATCGACAGCCCCCAGCCCGCGCTGGTGCCAATGGCCACCAGCAGATCCATGTTGCCGGTGAACGCGCGCGCTGCGTGCCAGCCGGCCTTGTAAAAGCGTGCCCCCAGAATGAACTGCACTGGCGTGGCCAGCGCAAACTGCACCCAGGCGGGCAGCATCCAGTGCTGGCCGAACAGCTCGCCCAGCATGGGAAACACCAGCGGCGCCGACAAGGCCAAGCCAATGGCGACGCGGTCAAAACCCGCCCAGGGCGAGGCGTCCTCGTGCGCGGCCACGGCCTCGGCGGTGCGCGGCTCGTAGCCGGCGGTGCGCACGGCGCGGCGCAGGCGCGCCTCGGTGGCAGCGGCGTCCTCCCCGGGCGTGCCGGACACAGAAATGCGGGCCGACTCGGTCGCCAGGTTCACCGTGGCTTCTTGCACACCGGCCTGCTTGCGCAGCGCACGCTCGACGCGGCCCACACAACTGGCACAGGTCATGCCGCCAATGCCGATGTCGATCTCCAGCGGCGGTGCCGAAGCATCAGGTGCAGCGCCGGGGGCAGCGGCGAAGGCGGGGACAGGCAGGGTGGTTTCGGGTGTCATGGCGCAAAGGTACACCCTGCCACGGTGGAAAGGTCAAGCGCGAAAAGTCGGGCTGAGCGGAAAATGCTTGGAATTAGCGGCCAAATAGGCCTCCAGCGCTTATCTGTATTGCGCTGACAGCTATCTATTCTGTAGTTCATCCCCGCTCCACAGATCGACACGAACCGCTTGACTCTGCCACCATGTCAAGCTGCAAGCTACCGCTGTCAGCCCTTTTCACCCGTTCCCAGGAGTTTCCCCATGAGCACAACCTACCAATTCACCGTCACCGGCATGACCTGCGGCCACTGCGAGCGCGCCGTCACCCAGGCCGTGCAGGCGCTGGACCCAGCCGCCGAGGTGCGCATCGACCGCGCGGCCAACCGCGTCGACGTCGCCAGCACCCAGCCGCGCGACGCCCTGGCGGCGGCCATTGCCGAAGAAGGCTACGAGGTGGCGCCAGCGTGAACCACCCAGGCGCAGCGCAGGTCGCCATCGGCACGGCGGCCCAGCGCGCGGGCGTCTCGCCGCGCATGGTGCGGCACTACGAATCGCTGGGCCTTCTGGCCCCCGTGGCGCGCACCGACTCGGGCTACCGCCAGTATTCGGAGGCCGACATCCACGCCCTGCGCTTCATCCGCCGTGCGCGCGACCTGGGCTTTTCCATGCCCGAGATCGCCACCCTGCTCGGCCTGTGGCAAGACAAGCAGCGCGCCAGCGCCAGCGTCAAGCAGATTGCACAGGCGCACATCGACGACCTCACAAAACGCATCGCCGCCATGCAGGCCATGCAGCGCACGCTGCAGCAACTCGTAGGCTGCTGCGCGGGCGACGCGCGGCCGGATTGCCCGATCTTGGACGACCTCGCGGCAGAGGATGAAAGTGATGCGCCGGCCGCCACGGCACGAAGAAAACTATCAAAAAAGTAGCTGCTAGCGCTTATCCACCAAGCGCTGGGGGCCTAAAACACCTAAAAACTGGCTCGCGCGGCGCAGCGCCGCATGGCAGACTCGCAGGCTCCCCCACAGCCCCTACAGACTACCCCCATGCTCACCGGTGACCTGCGCAACAAAGTCGATCAAGTCTGGAACGCCTTCTGGTCCGGCGGCATCGCCAACCCCATTGAAGTCATCGAGCAGATCACCTACCTGCTCTTTCTGCGCGCGCTCGACAGCGACCAGACCCGCGAAGACAACAAAGCCCTGCGCCTCAAAACCCAGCCCGTGCACCTCATCCCCACGGGCACCGACGCGCAAGGCCGCGCACACGACGACATGCGCTGGTCCCGCTTCAAGAACATGGCCCCGGCCGACATGTTCGACGTGCTCAGCAACCAGGTCTTCCCCTTCCTGCGCGGCCTGCAAGCCTCGGGCGGCCCGGCGGCAGAAACCGCCTTCGCCCGCCACATGCAGGGCGCCCGCTTCACCATCCCCACGCCCGGCCTGCTGGCCAAGGTGGTGGACTTGCTCGACACCATTCCGCTGGATGACCGCGACACCAAGGGCGACCTGTACGAATACATGCTCGGCAAGATCGCCTCTGCCGGGCAAAACGGCCAGTTCCGCACCCCGCGCCACATCATCGATTTGATGGTGGCCCTGACGGCCCCCACGCCGCAAGACACCATCTGCGACCCGGCCTCGGGCACCTGCGGCTTTTTAGTGGCCGCAGGCGAATACCTGCGCCGCACCTACCCCGACATGCTGCGCGTGCCCGCGCAAAACGCGCACTTCCACCACGGCATGTTCCACGGCTACGACTTTGACAACACCATGCTGCGCATCGGCAGCATGAACATGGTGCTGCACGGCGTGGAGCACCCCGCCATCGAATACCGCGACTCACTCTCAGAAGGTGCCGCAGGCGACGCCGGTGCCTACAGCCTCATCCTGGCCAACCCGCCCTTTGCGGGCAGCCTCGACTTTGAGAGCACCGCCAAAGACCTGCAAAACATCGTCAAAACCAAAAAGACCGAGCTGCTCTTTCTGGCCCTCTTCCTGCGCCTGCTCAAAACCGGCGGCCGCGCGGCGGTGATCGTGCCCGATGGCGTGCTCTTTGGCAGCAGCAAAGCCCACAAGGAGTTGCGCCGCAAGCTGGTAGAAGAGCAAAAGCTCGACGCCGTCATCAGCCTGCCCGGCGGCGTGTTCAAGCCCTACGCGGGCGTCAGCACCGCCATCCTGCTCTTCACCAAAACCATGAGCGGCGGCACCGACCACGTGTGGTTCTACGACATGCAGCAGGACGGCTGGAGCCTGGACGACAAACGCCAGCCCCTGCTGGATTCAAGCCTTTTAGGCCTCCAGCCCTTTCTGGACAAGCGCGAGCAGCTATCAGAAGCAGAGCACGCCAAGAACAACCTGCCCGACGTGCTGGAACGCTGGGGCCAGAGGAGCGGCATCGAACGCGACCGCCCCCGCACCGCCCAGAGCTTCTGCGTGCCCAAGGCCGACATCGAGGCCAATGGGTATGACCTGAGCATCAACCGGTACAAGGAAGTGGTGCATGCACAGGTGCAGCACCGGGCGCCGGGGGAGATATTGGCGGAGCTGGCCAAGCTGGAGGATGAGATTGCGGCGGGGATGAAGGCCTTGGAGGGGATGTTGAAGTGAGAGCCGTCAACTTAAGCCCGTTGGACGAAGTTGCTGAACGTGTTTGCGTTGGCTACGTGGGGCCAAGCAGTGAGTTTTTTTGCGAAGACGGCGTGCCATTTTTACGGACTGGCAACGTTGGGAAAAAACAATTGCATTTGAATGACATCAAAAGAGTTACTCCGGAATTCCATTCCAAGCAAAAGAAATCGACGTTGAAAGCTGGCGACGTACTAGTGACTCGCGTGGTTTCAGATGAACTAAAGGCGGCCATAGTCCCACCGGAGCTAGCTGGCGGAAACTGCGGAAACATCATTGTTGTTCGGCCCGGCAAACGTTTGGACCCCAACTACTTGATGCATTTGTTGAGCGCGCCTGATAGTCAGAAAACACTGCTTGGTCGTCAAGTCGGTTCCGCGCAGTCCGTGATCAACACTGCGGTTCTAAAGAGCTGGCAAATTCCGGTACTCGATTTGGAAGAACAACGCCGCATCGCCGCCATCCTCGACCAAGCCGAAACTCTCCGAACCCAACGCCGCTCCGCCCTGGCCCTGCTGGACAGCCTCACCCAGTCCCTCTTTCTCGATATGTTTGGGGATCCGGTGACGAATGACCGGGGTTGGCCTGACAGCTTGGCGTTGGGGGAAGTCGCTGACATCGCCTCCGGCGTGACCAAGGGCCGCAAACTGGACGGCAAGGCCACAAGAGAAGTGCCTTACCTCGCGGTAGCGAACGTCCAGGACAAAGCGTTACGACTGACTGGACTGAAAACTATTGAGGCAACAGAGGACGAAATCGCTCGCTATCGACTCCAAATAGACGATCTGCTTTTAACCGAAGGTGGCGACCCAGACAAACTGGGCCGTGGCACGCTTTGGAAAGAAGAATTGCCCGAGTGCATCCATCAGAACCACATTTTTCGAGTGCGGCTTACACACGCGGCTCTGCACCCGCTATTTCTCAATTGGCTGGTCGGTAGCACGCGAGGCAAAAATTACTTCTTGCGTTCAGCAAAGCAAACCACTGGTATTGCGTCTATCAACATGACGCAACTACGGAGCTTTCCGCTGTTGGTTCCCCCCCTCCCCCTCCAACAAGCCTTCGCCACCCGCATCGCCTCCATCGAAGCCCTCAAAGCCACCCACCGCCGCGCCCTGGACGCGCTCGATGCGCTGTTTGCCTCGCTGCAGCAGCGGGCGTTCGAGGGCGAGCTGGTGGCTTCACCGGCGGCAACACAGTACAAGTACATACCCGCTCACAAGACAGTGGACAACTTGGAAGACCTGCGCACGCTCGAAGGCGCTCTGGGTCTAGAGGCACTGATCTTCGTAGCTAAGCGAACAGCGGGCAACGACGTCTACGCTGCACTCAAGACTCTGTACATCGCCGACAAGCAGCATTTAGAACACTACGGGCGCCTGATCTACGGAGAGACCTACAACGCTCTACCGATGGGACCAGTCCCGGAGGCAGCGTATGAAACGATCAAATTTCTGCGCGACCCGCAACAAATGTTCTGTTCGTTCGGGGATTCCAACGTCCGCGCAGCGCTTCGGGCGGAGGGCAGCAAACGATTGACTCCTCTGCGCGATGCCGACCTCAACAAGCTGGGTGCGGACGCGGTGCAAAGTCTTGAAGCGGCGATTCGTTATTTTGCGAACTCTGACTTCGGGCAGGTGAAGACAGCCACCCACGATTCGGCCTACGAGCGCACGCCACCGAACCAACGCATTCCCGTGCGATACATCATCGACATGCTCCCCGCAGAGGCCCGCCAACGCCACTGGAATGTATAAAAGCTCCACCGTCCCTCTTTACCACCATGCCCACTTCCGTCGCCCAGCTCCACCAATGGCTGCTTGAACCCGAAGGCCAGCGCCTGGAGTTCAAAGAGGCCAAGCAGCGCTACGACTTTGAAAAGCTGCTCAAGTACTGCGTGGCCCTGGCCAACGAGGGCGGCGGCACCATGGTGCTGGGCGTGACGGACAAGCGGCCCCGGCGCATTGTGGGCACCCAGGCGTTTGAAGACCCGGGCCGCACCGAGGCGGGCCTGCACCAGCGGCTGGGGCATCGCATTCCTGTGGAAGAGCTGTTGCTGCCTGAAGGGCGCGTGGTGATCGTTCACGTTCCGCCACGCTTGCCGGGCACGGCGTGGGAGATTGATGGCCGCTACTTCAAGCGCGCAGGTGACGACCTGGCAGCTTTGAGCGGCCAGGAGTTGAGGGAGATGTTTGCCGAAACAGGCCCCGACTTTTCTGCCCAGCCCTGCCCCGGTGCCACGCTGGCCGACCTGGAGCCCGAATCCATCGTCCTGTTCCGCGAACGCTGGGCGCGCAGAAGCGGTGACCCGCGCAGGCGCGAGCTATGCGACCTGCAAACGCTGCGCGATGCCGAACTGCTGGTGGAGGGCGATCAGGTGAGCTACGCGGCGCTCATCCTGTTTGGCACACGTGCGGGTCTCACGCGATGGCTGGCGCAAGCCGAGCTGGTGTTTGAGTACCGCTCGTCCGAAGCCGCTGGCCCGGCGGCCGACCGCGAGGAATACCGCGCGGGCTTCTTCGCCTGGCAAGACGCGCTGTGGAAAAAGATCAACCTGCGCAACGACCGGCAGAGTTACCAGGACGATTTCTTTCGCATGGACCTGCCTACTTTTGACGAAGTGCCCGTGCGCGAGGCCATCCTGAACGCAGTGGCCCACCGCGACTACCGCCTGGGCGGCTCCATCTTTGTGCGGCAGTTTGCCAAGCGGCTGGAGGTAGTAAGCCCCGGCGGCCTGCCGCCCGGCATCACGCCCGAGAACATCATTGACCAGCAATACCCGCGCAACCGCCGCCTGGCCGAGGCGCTAGGGCGCTGCGGGCTGATTGAGCGATCTGGCCAGGGCCTGAACCTGATGATGGAAAGCGCCGTGCGCCAGGGCAAGCCCCTGCCCAGCTTTGCAGGCACCGCCGCGCACGAGGTGCGCCTGACGCTGGAGGGCGGCGTGCGCAACCCGGCGTTTGTCCGGTTCATGGAGCGGTTGGGGGAAGAGACGCTGCGGAGCTTTTCCACGCTGGACTATCTCGCACTGGAGCGGCTGGAGCAGGGCAAGGCACTCAGCGCCGAGTTGCTGGAGCGGGTTCCCAGCCTGATTGCGGCAGGAGCCGTGGAAGCCATTGGGCGCGGTAAGGGTGTGCGCTACATACTGTCCGAAGCCCTGTACGCAACCTTAGGGGCCAAGGGCACCTACACCCGCCAACGTGGGTTGGATCGCAACACCAACAAAGCGCTTCTGGTCACCCATTTGACCCAACAAAGTCCTCAGGGCGCCCCCCTGGCTGAGCTGCGGCAGGTGCTTCCCACACTGCCGGAAAGTGCCGTCCAAGATTTGTTACGGGAATTGCGGACCGAGGGCAAGTTGGTGCTGAGAGGTGAACGCCGATGGGCGCGCTGGTTTATAGCCACCAACAGCCCCTTTAGCAATGTTTGACGGTTTATAGAAAAATATAAACTCATTCAAAAACAATGACTTATAAAGTTTTTTCTAAAGCACCCACTGCGCCTTTCAAGCTTTAGAAGGTCTTTAGACACACCCGCGTCGGCCAGATCAATGAGGGAGCCTTGTGAGCCATTCAGAATCCAACTTTTGCTTTCTGCAGCCCGACTGGCCCGACCTGCTGTCCGAAGCCCGCCGCGCAGAGGCCGCCGCCCATGCCGACCCGCGCACCGCGTGCTTTTACGCCCGCCGCACGCTGGAGCTGGCCGTGGCCTGGCTCTACCAGGCCGAAGGGGGCCGGGGTGGCTGCCTGCGCATGCCGTACAAGGCGGATTTGTCGGCGTTTTTGTTCGAGCCCAGCTTTCAGCAACTGGTAGGCCCGGCGGTGCACGCCAAGATGGACGTGATTCGCCGCCTGGGCAACAAGGCGGTGCACGATGTGCGCCCCGTGGCCGCGCAGGATGCGCAGAGCGCGTTGCGCGAGCTGTTCCATGTGGCCTTCTGGCTGGCGCAGCACTATGCGCGCCGCGTGGGCGACCGGCCTGCGGCGGGGCTGCAGTTTCGCGCTGACCTGCTGCCACCCCCCGCCAGCACGGCAGCGGCGCAAGAACAGGCCGCCAGCCGCGCCGCCCAGGTGGCAGCGCAAGAGGCCCTTGCCAAACAGGCCCAAGCCTTGGCAGAGCGCGACGCAGCCCTGCGCGAGGCCGCTGCCCGCAATGCCGCGCTGGACGCCGAACTGGCCCGCTACCGCGCCGAGATTGCCGCTGCCAAAGCGGCCAACGCGGCGCAGCCCGCCACAGCGCACGACTACAACGAGGCCGCAACGCGCGACCTGTTCATCGACCTGCTGCTGAAGGAAGCCGGCTGGGCGCTGGACCAGCCGCGCGACCGCGAGTTTGAAGTGCAGGGCATGCCTAACAACGAAGGCAAGGGCTTTGTGGACTATGTGCTGTGGAGCGGCGAGCGGCCGCTGGCCCTTGTGGAAGCCAAGCGCACCCGCCGCAGCGCCCAAGAGGGCCAGCAGCAGGCCCGCCTGTATGCGGACTGCCTGGAAAAAAGCACCGGCCACCGCCCCGTGATCTACGGCACCAATGGCTACGAGCACTGGATGTGGGACGACACCGCCAGCCCGCCCCGCCCGGTGCAAGGCTTTCACACACGCGACGAGCTGGAGCTGATGGCCCAGCGCCGCACCACACGCAAGCCACTGGCCACCTTGCCCATTGCGGCGGGCATTGTGGAGCGCCACTACCAGCAACGCGCCATTCGCCGCATTGCCGAAACCTTTGAGCGCGACCAGCACCGCAAAGCCCTGGTGGTGATGGCCACGGGCGCGGGCAAAACCCGCACGGTGATTGCGCTGGTGGATTTGCTCATGCGCGCAGGCTGGGCCAAGCGCGTGCTGTTTTTGGCCGACCGCGTTGCACTGGTGAACCAGGCCGTCAACGCCTTCAAGGCCCACCTGCCCGATGCTGCGCCGGTGAACCTCGTCACGGATCGCGCCACCGAAGGCCGGGTGTACGTGTCCACCTACCCCACGATGATGGGGCTCATCAACGAGAGCGCGGGCGGTGGGCAGCGCCGCTTTGGCGTGGGGCACTTTGATTTGATCGTGGTGGACGAGGCGCACCGCTCCATCTACCAAAAGTACCGTGCCATCTTCAGTTACTTCGATGCCCTGCTGGTGGGCCTGACGGCCACGCCCAAGGACGAGATCGACCGCAACACCTACAGCCTGTTTGGCCTGGAAAGCGGTGTGCCCACCGACGCCTACGGGCTGGACGACGCGATTGCCGAGGGCTACCTGGCGCCGCCCCGGGCGGTGTCGGTGCCGCTGAAGTTCCAGCGCCAGGGCATTCGCTACGACGAGCTGAGCGACGACGAAAAAGACCAGTGGGATGCGCTGGAGTGGGACGAAGAAGGCGGCGAAGCGCCCGACGAGGTGAGTGCCGAGGCGGTGAACCAGTGGCTGTTCAACACCGACACCGTGGACAAGATGCTGGCCCTGCTGATGGAGCGCGGCCACAAGGTGGCGGGCGGCGACCGGCTGGGCAAGACCATCGTCTTCGCCAAGAACCAGCGGCACGCCGAGTTCATCCAGGCGCGCTTTGACGCCAACTACCCCGAATACCGGGGCGAGTTTGCGCGCACCATCACCTTCAAGACCGAATACGCGCAGTCGCTCATCGACGCCTTTGCGCAGAAAGACCGCGCGCCGCACATCGCGATTTCGGTGGACATGCTGGACACCGGCATCGACGTGCCCGAGGTGGTGAACCTCGTGTTCTTCAAGATCGTGCGTTCCAAGGCCAAGTTCTGGCAGATGATGGGGCGCGGCACGCGGCTGTGCCAAGAGCTGTATGGGCCGGGGCAGGACAAGAAGGACTTTTTCATCTTCGACTTCTGCCAGAACCTGGAGTTTTTCAGCCAGGAGCTGGAGGGCAGCGAGGGCGCGCTGGCACCGCCGCTGTCGCAGCGGCTGTTCAACGCCCGGCTGGAATTGATCGGCCTGCTGGACCAGCGACTGGCTGGCAACGGCGTGGCCGAAGCGCCGGCCACATCGTTTGCCCTGACCGAAGCCGCCATCCGCGAAGACACCGCCGCGCTGCTGCACGGCATGGTGGTGGGCATGTCGCTCAACAACTTCGTGGTGCGCCCGCAGCGCCGCTGGGTCGAAGCCTGGGCGCAGCCGGATGCGTGGAAGCGCCCCAGCGCCGAACAGCTCGCCGAGGTGGCCACGCACCTGTCGGGACTGCCCACGGCGGTGCGTGACGAGGACGAGGATGCCAAGCGCTTCGACGCGCTCATGCTGGGCACCCAACTGGCCCTGCTGCGCAGCGAACCCGCGCTGGCCCGCCTGCAAACCAAGGTGCAGCAACTGGCCAGCAGCCTGCTGGAACTGGCCAACGTGCCCAGCGTGCGCGAACACCTGCTGCTGATCGAAGCCGTGGCCGGCGACGAGTGGTGGCAGGACCTGACCCTCAGCATGCTGGAGCAGGCACGGCGCAAGCTGCGTGCGCTCATCAAGCTCATTGAAAAGAGCAGCCGCAAGGTGGTCTACACCGAATTTGAAGATGCCATCGGTGAGACGGCCGAAGTGAACTTGCCCCTGGTTACCAGCGCGGTGGACTTCGAGCGTTTCCGCGCCAAGGCCAAGACATTCTTGCGCGCCCATGAAGACCGACTGGCCCTGCACAAGCTGCGCCGCAACCAGCCACTCACTGCGACTGACCTGCAAGAACTGGAAGCCCTGCTGTACGAGGCGGGCGGCAGCGACAGCGACATTGCCCGTGCGCGCACGCTGCATACCAGCCTGCCGGTGTTCATCCGCTCGCTGGTGGGCCTGGACCGCGCGGCAGCCAGTGCCGCTTTTGCTGACCTGGTTGCCATGGGCACCGCCAGCGCCAGGCAGCTGCAGTTCATCGATGAGATCGTGCAGCACCTGACAGAGTACGGCGCCATGCCGGCTGGCCGACTCTACGAATCTCCCTTCACGGATATCCACGCCCAGGGGCCGGATGGGCTGTTTGATGCCGCCCATGTCGAGCACCTGTTCAAGGCGCTGGAGAGCCTGGGCCTGCAGCAGGCGACGGGCTGAGCGCTACACCGCTGGCCGCTGCAACACCCCCGCGCACAGTGTCGCAATGCACTGCTCGGCCACCTGATCCGGCGTGTATTCGCCCTCGGGCTGGTACCAGCGGCCAATCCAGCTCAGCGCGCCGGCAATCACGAAGGCGGTCATCTTCGGATCGCAGGGCGCTATGGAGCCTTCTTCTACACCGGCAGCCACCAGGCGGCGAAATTCGTGGTCGATGAGGGACTTGAGGCGCCGCAGCTCGCGCCGGCTCTCGGGCGGCAGCTGCTCGTCACCCACTCGAATGAGGCACATGCCGAAGTCCATGGTGACGATGTGCGCGTACACGCGCATGCAGGTCAGCAGTTGGTCCACCGCCTGGCCACCGGCGCGGCGCGAGTCCTCGATGCCGGCGAGCATCATCTCCAGCCCCTGGCGCACGCAGCCGAGCAGGATCTCGTCCTTGTTCTTCACGTAGTAGTACAGCGTGGGCTTGCTCACGTGCAGCCGGCCGGCAATATCGTCCAGCGAGGTGGCGTGAAAGCCGCGCTCGTTGAAAAGCTGCGCCGCTGCCGCCAGCACCGCCTGGCGCTTGGTCTCGCGCTGTTGTTCGCGCTCGGGCGGATTCGCCCAGGGCGAAGCAACAGCGCGCGGACGGCGGGAGGAAGAACTGGGCATATCGGTCTGGTGTGGGGGTAAATCCTGATGCCTCAAGCGGGCTTCGCACACAAACTCTACTCGCGAGTAAGTAGTTTACGAGCGAGTAACTTCCCCGCGTCCGGCACAAACCCTTAGACGAGGTTCGATGCAGATTGTCTCTTCCGGCCCGGCCGGCCCCTTGCTGGAAGTCGACGGCCTGACACTGGCGTTCGGCGGCGTGCGTGCCCTGGGCGGCGTGGGTTTTGCCGTGCAGCCCGGCAGCATCACGGCCGTGATCGGCCCGAACGGCGCCGGCAAGACCTCGCTGTTCAACACCATTTCCGGTTTCTACCGGCCGAGTGCGGGTCGCATCCGCTTCCGGAGCCAGGACATCACCGATCTGCCTGCGCCCAAGCGCGCGGCGCTCGGGCTGGGGCGCAGTTTTCAGAACATTGCGCTGTTTCGCGGCATGACGGTGCTCGACAACATCAAGCTCGGCCGGCACGCGCACATGAAGACCAACGTGCTCGACGCCTTGTTCTATATGGGCCGTGCCCGGCGCGAAGAGGCGCTGCTGCGCGCCGATATCGAGGAACGCATCATCGATTTCCTGGAGATCGACCACATCCGCCACGCCAGCGTGGCGGCGCTGCCCTACGGGCTGCAAAAGCGTGTCGAGATGGCGCGGGCGCTGGCCATGCAGCCGCAGATTCTCATGCTGGACGAACCCGTCGCGGGGATGAACCGCGAGGAAACGGAAGACATGGCGCGCTTCATCCTCGACGTGCGCGCCGAATGGGGCGTGACGGTGCTGATGGTCGAGCACGACATGGGTCTGGTGATGGACCTGTCCGACCATGTGGTGGTCCTCAACTTCGGCGAGGTGATTGCCCAGGGCGCGCCAGCCGAGGTGCAACGCAACCCCGAAGTGGTGCGCGCCTACCTCGGCTCGGGCGACGTAGGCGACCTGCGCCGGCGCTTTCATGGCGCGGCCGCTGGCGAGAGAGCCGCGTGATGGACTGGCTCACCCTCTTCGAAATCAGCCTGACGGGGCTGGCCAGCGGCGGCCTCTACGCGCTCGCAGCGCTCGCCTTCGTGATGGTCTACAAAGCCACGCGCGTGGTGAACCTTGCGATTGGCGAAATGCTGATGGCGGGCGCCTACCTGTTTTTCACCTTCGCCGCCATGTTTGCGCTGCCGATCTGGCTGGCCATTCCCGCCGCCGTGCTGGCGGCCGGCGTTTTGGGCGGTGTGATCGAGCGCACCATGATTCGCCCCCTGCTGGGCGAGCCTCCGATCTCGGTCTTCATGGTCACCATCGGACTGGGGTCGGTTCTGGTCGGCTTGGTGGAAGTGATCTGGAGCGCCGACCAGCGCCGCCTGCCCGACTTCATGCCCAGCGACCCCATCATGGTGGGCGAAGCCTTTCTCGCGCCCAAGGTGTTCTGGGGTGCGGTGATTGCCGCCGTGTTCATCGCCGCCGTGCTGCTGCTGTTTCGCTTCTGGCGCGGCGGCGTCGCGCTGCGGGCCACGGCCAGCGACCAGGCAGCCGCGTACTCGGTGGGCATCAACGTGCCGCGCGTGTTCTCGCTGTCCTGGGTGGTGGGCGCCATGATTGCCGCGGTCTCGGGAATCATCGTCGGGTCGATTGGCGGCATCTCCAGCGCCATGGGCGTGTTTGGGCTCTCGGTGCTGGTCGTCGTCATCGTGGGCGGCCTCGACAGCGTGCTGGGCGCCTTGGTCGCTGGCCTGCTGATTGGCGTGATCGAGGCGCTGGCGGGCTTTTACCTGGGCGGCGAATACAAGCTGCTCGCCACCTTCATCGTGCTGGTCGCTGTGCTGATGCTGCGGCCCTACGGCCTGTTCGGCACCCACGAAATAGAGAGACTCTGATGCGCATCGGAACGCTAAAAGAGACCTACCTCGGCGACGCGGCGCTGTTCGACTCGCGCACGCAAAAGGTCTGGCTGGCGGTGCTGGCGTCGGCGCTGGTGCTGTTCCCGTTTTTCGCAGGCAGCTACTGGCTTTACCTGGCCTGCCTGGTGGCCATCAACGTCGCCAGCGCCAGCGGGCTGAACATCCTCACGGGGTACACGGGGCTCGTGAGCCTGGGGCAGGCGGCTTTCATGGGGCTGGGCGCGTACACCGTGGCGGTGCTGCAGATTCGCCTGGGTACGCCGTTTCTGCTCAACATCGTGGCAGGCGGCTTCGTCGCCATGCTGGGCGGCCTGGTGGTGGGCATTCCGTCGCTGCGGGTCAAGGGGCTGTACCTGGCGATCGTCACCATCGCGGCCTCGTTCATTGCGCATTTTCTGTTTGCCAACTTCCACTTGACCGGCGGCACGGGCGGCCTCACGGTGCCACCGGCCCAGATCTTCGGCGTGCTGCTCGACACCTCGTTCAAGCTGTACTGGGTGATCGTGCCCATCACGGCGCTGATGCTTTTGGGTTCGGCCAACCTGTTTCGCACCCGCATCGGCCGCGCCTTCATTGCCATCCGCGACCGCGACATCTCGGCGGAGGTGCTGGGCATTCCGCTCTTGCGCACCAAGCTGCTGTCGTTCGGGCTTTCCTCCTTCTACGCCGGCGTGGCGGGTGGCCTGTGGGCCTACTTCTTTCGGGTGGTCACGCCTGAGAGCTTTCCGCTGTCGATGTCGATCTTCTTCCTCGCCGCCATCATCGTCGGCGGCATGGGCACACAGCTGGGGGCGGTGCTCGGCGCGACCTTCATGACGCTGGTGCCCGAGCTGCTCAAGCTCATCGTCGACGTGATGCCGGGCGGCGCGTCGTTCACCGTCTTCCTCTCGCCGGTGCGCACCATCGTCTTCGGTCTGCTGATCATCGGGTTTCTCGTATTCGAGCCGCAGGGGCTCGCTGAAGTGTGGCGGCGCATTCGCCGCTTTTTCCACCTGTGGCCATTCCGTACTTGAGGCACTTGAAGTGCCAGCCACAAAGATCCTAGGAGACATGCACATGACCGACCGCAGCTTCAACCCCAGCCAGTATTCCGCGCGGCGCCGCAGCCTGCTGATCGCCGCTGGCGCAACCTTGGCCGCTCCGCTCGCTGCGCACGCCCAGGCCAGTGGCGAGGACATCGTCATTGGCGGGTCGATTCCCATGACCGGCGTGTTCGCTTTTGCCGGCATCGGCATCGACGCGGGCATGAAGGACTACGTGAAGATGGTCAACGACGCCGGCGGCATCAAGGGCCGCAAGATCAAGTACGTACCGGAGGACACCGGCTACAAGGTCGACGTGTCGGTGGCGGCGTTCAAGAAGATCACCAGCCAGAACAAGGTGAATCTGTATTACGGCGACTCCACCGGCTTCGCCAAGACCATCAACCCCGAGCTCGACCGCAACGGCAACATCCTGATGGCCGGCGCCTCGTTTGCGTCTGAATTGAACGACCCGGTCAAGTACCCGCACCAGTTCCTGGTCGGCCCCGACTACACCGAGATGTTCGGCATCCTGCTCAACCACATTGCCAAGGAAAAACCAGGCGCCAAGGTGGCCTTCGTGTATTCGGATTCCGAATTCGGCCGCGACCCGATCGATAAAAGCGAGGCGCTGGCGAAGAAGCTCGGCCTGTCGGTGCCGGTCAAGATCATGACGCCCGCCGGCAGCGTGGACGTGTCCACCGAAGTCATCAAGCTGCGCCGCGCCGCACCCGACTACACCATCTTCCACGGCTACATCCTCGCGCCCATCCCCGAGTTCATCACCCAGGGCAAGCAGCAAGGCATGACGAGCAAGTGGATGGGCACCTTCTGGACCATGGACAGCTCCACCGTCATGAAGATGGGCGAAGCCGGCGACGGCTTCATGGGCGTCATGCCCTACCGCTACTACTACGACACCGAAAAAGCCCCCATGCTGGAGAAGATCCGCGCGCTGCACAGCGACTACCAGAGCACCGCCTACATCCAGGGCTTTCTCGCCGCCATGCTGTTCATCGAATCGGCCAAGCGCACGCTCGACGCCGGCAAGCCGCTCACCGGCGACAACCTCAAAGCGGCGCTCAACTCCATCAAGGACTTCGACACCGGCGGACTGATTGGTGTGCCGATCACCATTTCGGGCAACTCCATTCCTGTGGGCCGGGTCTACAAAGCGGACATGAAGGCGCAGAAGATGGTGGCCGCCTCCGACTGGATAAAGCTATGAACTCCCCCCTGAGGCGCTGCGCGCCTTCCCCCCTCTCTCGCAACGCTGCGCGATGCGGGAGGGGGGACGACGCCCTCGCTGCGGGGCGGCCCTTGCTTGGCGCCCGCTGGTGTGGGCCGCGCCAGTCCCCAACGCTGCGCCGAATGCTTCGACTGCGGACAGCGCACTGAGGCGCCCCATCCGCCCGAGACCATGACCCAGAACGCTACCCACAACGTCCTCGAAATCAACAACATCGAGGTCGTCTACAACAAGGCCGTGCAGGCCCTGCGCGGGCTCTCGCTGGTGGTGCCGCGCGGGCAAATCGTGGCGCTGCTGGGCAGCAACGGCGCGGGCAAGTCGACCACGCTCAAGGCGGTGTCGGGCTTGCTGGCGCTGGAGCGCGGCGAGGTGGAAAGCGGCAGCATCGTCTACCAAGGCGCGCCCACTGCCGGGCGCACCCCGCATGCGCTGGTGCGCGCGGGGTTGTTCCATGTGATGGAGGGGCGGCGGGTGTTCGAAGACCTCACGGTCGAAGAAAACCTGGTGGCCGCCACCTATGCGCTGACCGGCCGAAGCGGCGCCAGGGCCGATTTCGACACCGTCTACCAATACTTTCCCCGCCTGCACGAGCGGCGCAAAAGCCTGGCGGGGTATCTGTCGGGCGGCGAGCAGCAGATGCTGGCGATTGGCCGGGCGCTCATCGCCCAGCCCGAGCTGATCCTGCTCGACGAGCCTTCGCTGGGCCTCTCGCCGAAGCTGGTCGAAGACATCTTCGGCATCATCGCGCGCATCAACGCCGAGCGCGGCACGTCCATGCTGCTGGTCGAGCAGAACGCCACCGTGGCGCTGGCCGTGGCGCACACCGGCTACATCATGGAAAACGGCAAGATTGTCATCGACGGCCCGGCCGAGCGCCTGGCCAGCGATCCCGACGTGCGCGAGTTCTACCTGGGCATGGGCGGCGAGGGCGGCGCGGCCAAGAGCTTCAAGGACATCAAGCACTACAAGCGCCGGAAAAGGTGGCTGTCGTGACAGCCATCCCCCTGTGGCGCTGCGCGCCTCTCCCCCTTCTCTCGCCTCGCTGCGCGACGCGGGAAGGGGGACGCCGCCAGCGCGGCGGGGCGGCCCTTGCGCGGCGGCCCTGGTATGAGCCGTGCCGGTATCAGAGGCCACTGTTATGAATCTCCCCGAACTCACCCTGCCGCAGATGCTGCGCGAACGCGCAAAGAGCGATGCGGCGCGGCTGGCCATCCGGCAAAAGGACTTCGGCATCTGGAAGCCCTTCACCTGGGCCGACTACCACCGCCGCGCCAGCGCCTTCGGCCTGGGGCTCGCAGCGCTGGGCGTACCTACGGGCGGCCATGTGGGTGTGCTCTCGGAAAACCGCATCGAATGGGTGCTGGCGCAAATGGGGGCAGGGTTGATTGGCGCCGTGACCGTCGGCGTCTACCCCACCAGCCCCAGCAGCGAAGTGGCCTATGTGGTCGGCCACGCCGACATTTCCGTCATGGTCTGCGAAGACCAGGAGCAGACCGACAAGCTGCTCCAAGCGCGGGCCAACTTGCCGGCGCTGCGCAAGATCGTCGTCATGGAAACCAAGGGCCTGCGCAGCTTCACGCCCGAAGAGCGCGCGCTGATCATCCCCTTTGCCGAAGTCGAGCAATTGGGCGCCGCATCGCTCGCGCAGGCCACCATCGACGCGGCGCTGGCGGCGCAGACGCTGGACGATATCGGGCTGATCATTTACACCTCGGGCTCCACCGGCAAACCCAAGGGGGCGATGCTCTCGTGGCGCAACATCCGCGGCGTGGTGCCTGGCATCGTGGAGCGCTTGCAGCTGCACCGGGACTCAAGCCACCTCTCTTACCTGCCCTTGTGCCACGTTGCCGAGCAAATGCTCACCAGCTTTGTGCCGGCCTACCTCGGCTCGCAGGTGAATTTCGGCGAATCGATCCGCACCGTACAGGAAGACCTGCGCGAGGTGGCGCCCAGCATCTTCCTGGGCGTGCCCCGCATCTGGGAAAAGATGCACGCCACCCTGGCCATCAAGCGCCAGGAAGCGGGCGGCCTGCGCGGCGCGCTGTTCGACCGCGCTCTTGCCGCCTGCGCGCCTTTGGCCGACAAGGCGCGTGCCGACTGGAGCCTGGGCGAGCGCGCCCGCTTTGCCTGGCACTACCTGTTGGTGTTTCGCGCTCTGCAGAACTTCTGCGGTCTGCGCCGCACGCAGGTAGCGCTCACCGGCGCGGCGCCGATTCCGCCCGAAGTGGTGCGGTTTTTTCGCGTCATCGGCGTGCCGCTGATCGAGGTCTATGGCCTGACCGAATCGAGCGGCATGGTCACCGGCCATCCTATCGACCACGTGGTCATCGGCACCGTGGGCACGCCCACCGTGGGCGTGGAGCACCGCATCGGCGCGCAAGGCGAACTGCTGCTGCGCGGCGAGATGGTGTTTGCCGGCTATTACAAGAACCCCGAGGCCACAGCGCAAAGCATCCAGAACGGCTGGCTGCACACCGGCGACGTGGTGCGCGAGGAGTCCGGCCAGCTCAAGATCGTGGACCGCCTCAAGGACATCATGATCACCGCCGGTGGCAAAAACCTCACACCGTCCGAGATCGAGAACACCATGAAGGCCAGCCCCTACATCAAGGAGTGCATCGTGGTGGCCGACGCGCGCCGCTTCGTCTCGGCCCTGGTGATGATCGACTTTGACACCGTGGCCCAGTGGGCGCAGGCCCAGCGCATTGCCTTTACCCACTTCCGCTCGCTGGTCGAACTGCCTGTGGTGCGGGAGCTGGTCGAGCAGGAGGTCGCGCGCGGCAACGCCAAGCTGGCGCAGGTCTCGCAGATCCGCAAGTTCCACCTGCTCACCAAGGAGCTCGACCACGACGACGGCGAGGTCACCGCCACCATGAAAGTGCGGCGCTCCAGCATCTACAAAACCTATGCGGACGAAATCGAGGCCCTGTACGCCTGAATCAAATTTAAGGTCAAATCAGGCTCCAGCGCAGGAAGGGTAAGCGCAATTAGCTATGTTTACAGGAGCGTTGATGAGCCTACTCCCCCAATCAAAAACGCCCCACGCTACGGGTGCCCCGCTCGAAGTCAGCCGCGAAGGTGCTGTCGCCACACTGCGCTTTTCGCGCCCCGAGGCCATGAACGCCATCGACGTGCCCATGGCCCAGGCGCTGCTCGCGGCCGTGCAGGGCCTGGCCGCCGACCCCGGCGTGCGCGCCGTGGTGCTGTGCGGCGCCGGCAAGGCCTTCATGGCGGGCGGCGACCTCGCCACCCTGCGCGCCGACCCGGTGCAAGGCGCAGCCGACCTGCTTGGGCCGCTGAACGCCGCCGTGCTGACTCTCGCCAGCATGAACGCCCCCGTCATCGCCAAAGTGCATGGCGCTGCGGCCGGTGCTGGCCTCTCGCTGATGCTGCAGGCCGACTTCGTGATCGCGGCCGAGGGCACGCGCTTCAACCTCGCCTACATCAACCTGGGCACCAGCTGCGATGTTGGCGCCTCGTGGGCGCTGCCGCGCCTGGTGGGCCTGCGCCACGCACTGGAAATTGCGCTTCTGGGCGACACGCTCACCACAACCGATGCGCTGCGCCTGGGCCTGGTCAACCGCGTGGTGCCGGCCGAACAATTGGACGAAGCCACCGCCACCGTCGCCCACCGCCTGGCCCACGGCCCCACGCTGGCCTACGGCGCGATGAAGCGGCTGATGCGCGCATCGTTCGACCGCGACCTCGACACGCAGCTCATCGCCGAGACCGCCGCCTTTGCGGGCTGCGCCGCGACGCAGGACATGCGCGCGGGGATAGAAGCCTTTTTTGCGAAACAGCCTGCCCGCTTCGAAGGGCGCTGAGGACGCGATCCGCTGCTTCCCACGGCCCGGTGGTGGTGCTGGCGCTGCGCCGCACAGGCGGCAGCCCGCGAAGGCCTATACTTCGGCTTCCCTTGGGGAGTAGCCGGCTTTCTTCCTTGAAAGCGCCTGCGTCAACATACTCAGCCCGCCTTGCGCGCTGTGGCGCAGGCAGCCAGTGTTCTGGTTGGCGAGACCATGGGCGCATCCGCGCGACAGTCGTCGGGCCGTGGGGATGCGCCTTTGCGTTCGCCCGACCCGAGCCGCGATTCCCATGAGTCCCCTTTCGATTGCCCTGCTGTCCCTGGCCATGTCCACCGACGCCTTTGCCGCCGCCGTGGGCAAAGGCATCGCGCTCAAGCGCCCTCACTGGCGCGAGGCGCTGCGCACGGGCGCGATCTTCGGCGCCATCGAAGGCACAACGCCTCTCATCGGCTGGGCTCTGGGCCTGGCCGCAGCCGATTACGTGAAGGCCTGGGACCACTGGATCGCCTTCGTGCTGCTGCTCGGTCTGGGCGGGCACATGGTGCTCAATGGCCTGAAACCGCCGCAGACGCAGGACGACGAAAAACCCGCGCGCCACGGCTTCTGGCTGCTGGCGCTGACGGGCTTTGCCACCAGCGTGGACGCCATGGTGGTGGGCGTGGGCCTGGCGTTTCTGGACGTGCCCATCCTTCCCGTCGCCTTTGCGATCGGCTGCACCACGCTGGTGGCCGTCACGCTCGGGGTGATGACCGGGCGCGTGCTCGGGCGGGCCGCCGGAAGCCGTGCAGAGATTGTGGGCGGACTGGTGCTTGCCGGCATCGGCGCCGCCATTCTGTTCGAGCACCTCAGCGCCGGCTGAGCGCTGCCCACCTCAGAACGGGGCGTTGTCGGGGTCGGTATCCACAGGCGCGGTCGCCGGGCCGTTCACGCTGCCCGAGTTGGATGCGAGAACAGGCGCAGATGCGGATGCGGATGCGGATGCGGATGCCGCCACGCCCGGCTGCGCCTCGCCGCCCAGCGCCTCGATCAGGTCGGGCAGCAGGCGCGCGATTTCGCCAGTGGCAATGGCCACATCGGTGTCGAAGCCGCCGTCATCGGCCGCCTTGTCCTCGAACACCGTGTCCAGAAACGCCAGCTTCTTGATCTGCAGACCTTCGGTCAGCACAAAGGACACGCGCTCGTCCCAGGTCAGCGCCAGGCGCGTCGGCAGCTTGCCGGCGGCAATGTGGGCCTGCACTTCCTCGATGTCGAGCGGGTGGCGCGCATAGCGCACCACGGCCTTGGCTTCGTCCGCTGCCTTGAGTTCGCACTCGCGGTCCACGCTGAAACCTGCGGGCGGCTCCTGCGTGGCCAGCCAGTGCGCCATGGCGGCTTGCGGGCTGGTGTGGGTGTGCACCAATGCCAGTGCAAAGCCGGGCAGCGCCTCAGTCAGCAGGCTGACGACCTCATCGGCACGCGCCTGGCTGCCGGTGTCGAGCACCAGGGTGCGCGCGGCCTGGTCGATCCACACCCACATCGAGCCTTGCTTGGTGAAGGCCATGGGCAGCAGATCGAGCATGGCTTCGTCTTTGAGCTCCTTGCTCTCCTTCTTTCCCGGCTTGCGGCCCGTTTCCTTCTCGATGCGCTCGGCCTTCTCCTTCACGCGGCGCGCCACCACCGAGCCGGGCACCACCTTGGCCTCGGCCATGAAACGCAAAATCCACTGGCCCGCCACCGATTCGGCCAGCAGGCCATGCGCCTCGCCGCGTGGCGCCGCCCAGCCGGTAGAGCGCTCCTGGGTGGCACCGCACTCAAGAAACGGCGTACGCGCCAGCGCTTCTTCGAGTTGGGTGAGATCGCATTGCCAGCCGGGTGCAATACGGTAGACGATCAGGTTCTTGAACAAGAGGGAATCCTTTGGTGACTAGGCAGCGGCGCGCCAGCGTGGCATGGCGCGCCGGGGACAGGAAAAGAAGGATTGTCGCGCGCGGCGAACCTGGAACCGCTAGCCTTTTACCTAAATTGATAGCTATGAATTCAATTGGGATAAGCGCTAGATGCCATTTTTACCAAAAATCATGGGTTTGCGGGCGCGACGAAACTCCAAGAAACTTTACACAGACTCACGCGGTGCGCATGGCGCCCTTACATGGCAGCGCAACACTGGCCCTCAACGCTGGCACCGTGCTCGCGCCCATGCAACCTCCTCGAAAGGATTCTCCATGACCTCCTCGTTCACCCGCCGCCTTGCCGTCGCCGCCGCCTGCGCCGCGCTGGCCTTGCCCGTTCTCGCGCAAACCACCCCGGCTGCACCCGCTGGCAGCAGCGACGCACCCACGTCCCAGATGCAAAAGCGCTCAGACCACCGCGCCGATCGCCAAGCCCAGCGCGCACAGTGGAAGGAAAAACGCACCGAGCGCCACGCCCAGCACCTGAGCCAACTCAAAACGCAGCTGGCCCTTACGCCCGCGCAGGAAGGCGCCTGGACCGGCTTCACCCAGGCCATGCAACCGCGCAGCGATTTCGCCCGCCTGGACCGCGAGTCCATGCAAACACTGACCACCCCCGAGCGCATCGACCGCATGCGGGCCCAGCGCGCACAACGGGACGCGGCCATGGATGCGCGCGGCGACGCCGTGAAAGCGTTCTATGCGCAGTTGCAACCCGAGCAGCAAAAAACCTTCGATCGCATGGGCCACCGCATGGACAGAGACCGCCAGCAGCACATGCAGGGACGCCATGGCCACGGCCCCATGCGCCAAGGTGGCGGCCAACCGGGCTGATCGCGCAGACGCTGGTGCACCCGCGTCTGATGGCGTGACAATTCGTTTCTGGCCTACAGATAGCGCATTGGCGCAGCAGTAGCCTCAGGCGACATCCCAGGGTTCTTGCCCTGGGGTGGCTCACTCCACACCGCAGCAGGGCACCTGCCTGATGGCGGAATCAGGAATCAAGGTTTCGTCATGCCAAGCACTTCAAAAAACCCTGGGTCGGCGCGGACTCGTTGCGCCTTCTTCGCCCTCGTCCCCCTCCTGGTTTGCGCGCAAGCGAGCGCACAACCGGCCGATGCCCAAGCCGGCCCACGTTGGGGCATGTACCTGCAGACCGCCAGGACTCCCCACGACATCAGTGCCTGGACGCTGGGTGCCACCCTGGATTGGCAAGACTGGCGCCGCAGCCTGTGGGGTGCCGAGGTGCGGGGCTACTGGGACTTCTATGCCAGCCGCTGGTCGGCGCGCGGCGTAGGCGCCGACTTTGACACCACGGTGCTTGGCGTCACACCGAGCTTTCGCTTCATTCCCGACGCCGGACATTCGCGCTGGTTTCTGGACGCCGGTGTGGGCGCCACGCTCGCCAACCGCCGTTTCGTCTCGCCAGCGCAAGAATTCAGCACCCGTTTCAATTTTGCCAGCCACCTGGGCGTCGGCGTCGAACTGGGCCAGCAGCGCCAGCATGAGCTGCAGCTGCGGCTGGAACATGTCTCGAATGCCGGCATCAAGGAACCCAACCCCGGGGCGAACTTTGTGCAACTGCGCTACGCGCTGCACTTTTGACGCTTCCAGGCACCACCTGTGGACAAGCCTGGGGAAAAAGTGCACGCATTCCAGCACTTATCCACACCCGATGACCATTTCTCAAAGTTGTCCAGTTTTCGAGACTGCAGCAACAGGGCCTGGCCCACAGTGCTGCAAGAGCCGCAAGCGACTGATTTGAAAGTCGATTCTGGTCTTGTCCACAGAATCGGCCAACCCCTACTACTACTACTAATTGAATAGAGAGAAGTAGAAGAACAGATAGCGCCTCTGCTCCTTTCCCCGTTCCCTGCCTGTCAGGCGGTTCGCATTGGGCTGTGGGCAGACCGGCGCGCGACCGTACGGAAAGCTCTTGATTCCCGGTCCTTGAAACGGCGCAGGGCGCAGCAAAACTGTGCCTCAGATCCAAGGGAGGGCGCCCACGGAGTGGATAACACTGTGGGCATCAAGCTCGCGAAGACTGGGTTATCCACAGTTTTCATGAAAACCGGGAAACTGTCCCCAATGCAGCTTGGGCTGCTGCGAGGTCCGTCCACAGCGCTGGCGCAGAGACAAGTGCTTGATCTGCAAACCAAAAGCACACTTGTCCACAGAAACGGCGCGCCTCTATCTACTATCTACCAATGAAATAGAAGAAATAGAGAGAGACAGCGCCGGGGACCCGGAGGGGAGCGCGCAGCGGACCGAACTGATCGGACTTACGGGAGCGACGGGACGTACGGTGAGCTGGAGCTGTGCAGCATCTCCAGCAAGGCCGCGTCGTCGAGCGGGCGGCTGTAAAGATAGCCCTGGAAGGCCATACAGCCGGCCTGGAGCAGCATTTCGCGCTGTTCCAGGGTCTCCACCCCTTCGGCAATGACGTCCAGCCCCAGCGCCGCGCTGAGCGCGACGATGGTGTCGACGATGGCTGCGTCGTTGGGGTCGGTCAGCAGGTCGCGCACAAAGCTTTGATCGATCTTGAGCTGGTGCAGCGGCATGCGCTTCAAATAGCTCAGGCTGGAGTAGCCGGTGCCAAAGTCGTCCAGCGAGAAACCCACGCCGAGGGTGCGCAGGGCTTCCATGGTGGCAATGATGGCTTCCACGTTGTCCACCAGCACGCTTTCGGTGAGCTCAAGCTTGAGGCGCTTGGCCGGCGCACCCGTAATGGCCAGGACACGCCCCACGTCATCAACGAAGCTGGCGCTGCGAAACTGTTTGGAGCTGACATTGACCGCCATGCTGAGATGGCGCAACTGGGGTTCGTCTTGCCACTGGGCCAGCATCTGGCAGGCCGTGTGCAGCACCCAGCGCCCCAGGGTCAGAATCAGTCCGGTCTCTTCAGCCACCGGGATGAACTCGGATGGCGGCACCAGGCCCCGCACCGGGTGGCGCCAGCGGGCCAGCGCTTCCACCCCCACCAGCTGCCCGTCGTGCCGCACCTGGGGTTGGTAGTGCAGCAAAAACTCGTCCTGAGCCAGGGCCGAGCGCATGTCGGCTTCGAGCTCGGCGCGCGCGCTGACCACCGCCTGCATGTGCGGATCGTAGAAGCGCAGCGTATTGCGTCCGCCCGTCTTGGCCTGGTACATGGCCAGATCGGCCTGCTTGAGCAGGTCACCCACCGTGCAGCTGCCGCGGGAAAAGGGCGCAATGCCGATGCTGGGCGTGGTGCGGTATTGGCAGCCGTTGAGCTGATAGGGCTGGGCCAGTGTGAGCAGAATCTTTTCTGCGGCGGCGCGCGCTTCCATGGCCAGATCGGCCGGGTTGGGGCCCAGGCCCTCCAGCATCACCACGAATTCGTCCCCGCCCAGGCGCGCCACGGTGTCGCTCCCCCGCACGCAGGTTTCCAGGCGCCGCGCCACTTGCTGTAGTAGCAGATCGCCCTGGTCGTGGCCCAGGGTGTCGTTCAAGGTCTTGAAGTTGTCCAGATCGATGAAGAGCAGGGCGCCGCCTTCCTGCTGCCGGGCCGCAGTCGACAGCGCGTGGCTGGCCCGGTCCAGCAGCAGCATGCGGTTGGGCAAGCCGGTGAGCGCATCGTAGAAAGCCAGGCGCTGGATCTCGCGTTCCGTTGCCTTGCGTTCGCGGATATCGGTGTTGATGGCCAGAATGCTGTCGGCCTGCCCGGCTTCGCCCGTCACCAGCGTCCATCGGCCTTCGGTGTCAATGGCGTGGCCATCGCGGTGGCATTGCACCATCTCGCCCGTCCATTCGCCGTGGTGGCGCACCGCCTCGCAGGCGCGCTCGAAGGCAGAGCGGTCCAGTTGCAGCAACGCGTCAATGCGTTGGCCCCGGATCTGCTCGGCCGTCCAGCCGTAGAGCCGCTCAGCGCCCTGGTTCCAGTACACCACGCGATGCTGGAGGTCGCGCACGATGATGGCATCGCGCGCTTGATCCAGCAGCGATGCTTGCCGGCGAATGTGAGCGTCGGCCTCCAGGCGCTGAATTTCGGCCGAGGCGCGCGAGGCAAAAATCTGCAGGGTCGACTGCAAAAAGGCCACGTTCCTCAGCGGCTGGCGAAACAGCACGAACAGCATGCCGATGACGGTGCCGGCGTTGTCAGACAGCTGTTGCCCGACATAGGCCTCTGCAGCCGTCTGGCCCACCACGACCGACTGCGGAAACTGGGCTCGAAGACCCTGCACCACGCAAAACTGGGACTCGGTTGCCAAATGCTCGCTGGGCGTGCCGCTGAGCAGGTATTCGGCGTTCGGCGCCAGGGCTCCGTTGACCACCAGCGCCAGGGTGACCAGGCGCTCGGGCGCGCCGTGCGCTCTGGGAACAAAACGGCCCAGGCAGCCGGTTTCCGCGCCCAGGGCTTGCACCATGTTCTGCACCAGATGCTCAAAAAAGGCCGTTCCGGTGGTGGCCGAAACCGACGCTGCCACCTTCACCACTGCGGCCTGCATCTCCTGCTGCTGCTGCCGTGCGCGCAGGCTCAGCATGCCAAAGGCCAGGTCTTCTGCGAGTTCGCCCAGCAACTCTTGCTCGTGGGTACTGATCTCAAGGACCTGCGGCGCATACAGATACAGGATGCCGAAGGTGTGCGGGCCGTCATTCAAGGGCAGACACACCATGCCGTGGAAGCCGCGCGCAAGCAGGCGCGGTGCCAACCCGGCATAGGCAGGCGCCTGCAAGACGTCGCGCACCACCACGGCCCGGCCGCTGCGCAACACCTCGCCTGAGGGACCCTGGCCGTCGGGGCTGTGCTCGTCCCAGGACAGCGCCAGACTCTCCAGATAACCGCTGTTGGCGCCCGCATGGGCCACGCAGTCAATCGTTTTGCGCTCGTCGTTGCGTGCCAGGCCAACCCAGGCCATGCGGTAGCCCCCCACTTCAACGGTGATGCGGCACACGGCGTCCAGCAGCTGGCCCTCCGATGCCGCCCGGACGATGGCCTCGTTGCATTCGCTCAGCAGATGGCGCGCCCGCGCCATGCGAGCGACCTCGCGCTCAGCCGCCAGGCGTTCGGTGACGTCGATGGCCATGAACTGACGCGCCGCCATTCCATTGAACTGCGTCGCACGGGAGGCAATTTCGACGTCGATCAAGCGGCCGTCCTTGCACCGGTGCTGCAGGATAAGGCCGCTGATGCTTCTGCCGCCGTGCACGCTTGCCAGTGCCTGCCGATGCATTTCGTGCGCGCCGGGTGGCCAGAGGTCAGGCAGAGCCATGCCCAGCAATTCCTCGCGGCTGTAGCCATAGACCTCCACCATGGCTTCGTTGGCGGCCAGCAGCGTCAGGCGGTCATCCAGCGCGAACACCCACATCGGCTGTGGATGGGTTTGAAACAGGGCTTCGTACTGTTGTTGCGAGGCATGCAGCTGCGCAGCCACTTCGCGCACTTTGAGCAATGAGCCCACCGACTCGCTCAGAATCTCCAGATGTGCAAGATCGCGCTCGGCAAACGCGCCGGCAAGGCTGGAGCCGACGCTGATGGCGCCCACCACCGCGCCATCCCGCCGCAGCGGTACGTGCAGTGCGCTGGACAGCGGCGCGTTGGGCGAACCGGTCCAGGCAAGCGCCCCGGCCGCAGCTGCGCTGTTGCGGCGCAGACCCTGGCCTTGCGCCAGCAGCGGCCAGTGGGCGCAATCCGCCAAAGGCAGTGATTGCCCCAGTGCTCCCAGTGGGCGGCCCGCAATTGCCACGCAGTGCAGGCCCTGCGCTTGCAGCAGTTCCACGCTGGCCCCCTCACCGCCGGTGGCTTCCAGGGCGGCCTGCGCAGCGCGCTGGAACAGGTCTGCGTCACTCAAAGTGTGCTCGTTGAGTTGTTGCTGCACCTCCACCAGCACCGCATGCATGCGGGCTTCGTGCGCAGCGTCAGCCGCCAGCGCTTGGAGCGTCGGGCTGGCTTGCGTCAACGGCGCTGGGACAGCCAGCGAATCGACGGGATGGGCGGTGGATGTCGGCATGAAAGGCGCAAGACCTAACCATACAGGCTCGCCAAGCCAGATATCAGGTGGCAACGCAGCCTGTAGATATCACATCGCGGAATTGCAACATGGCGCATCCAATATACACCGCAAGGGCCGACCAGCGCTTGCAAGTGCAGTGGACGCCGCTCCCCAAAGATGCGCCGATCGGCATGGAGAGACGCTATTCAAAATATAGCTATAGATGATTTACCCGACTGCGGTGAATGCCAATTTAAAGGAAACCCTTCAGGTGGGCTGGGCGCGATGGACTCCACGCCGGGCCTGCACGCCCGCGGCCAGTTGTGCCAGCACCGGCTCGGTCTGCGCAAAACTGATGCACGCGTCCGTTACCGAAACCCCGTGTTGCAGCACCTGGCCGGGCACGATCTCCTGGCGGCCTTCTTCCAGGTGGCTCTCGATCATCAGCCCCATGATGCGGGCGTCGCCTGCGGCCACTTGCGCGGCCACGTCGGCTGCTACCGTGATCTGGCGCTGGTGCTGCTTGCTGCTGTTGGCGTGCGAGACATCGATCATCACCTGCTCGCGCAGGCCTGCGCCGCGCAGCAGCGTGCAGGCCGCATCGACCTCGGCAGCGCCGTAGTTGGGCAGCTTGCCGCCGCGCAGGATCACATGGCAGTCGTCGTTGCCGCGCGTCTCGAAAATGGCAGCCTGCCCCATTTTGGTCATGCCCATGAATGCGTGGGGCGCCTGTGCGGCCAGGATCGCATCGCTTGCCACCTTCACGCCGCCGTCGGTGCCGTTCTTGAAGCCGACTGGGCACGACAGACCGCTGGCAAGTTGGCGGTGGCTCTGGCTTTCGGTGGTGCGCGCGCCAATGGCGCCCCAGCTCACCAGATCGCTGATGAACTGCGGGCTGAGCAGATCGAGAAACTCCGTGCCCACCGGCAAGCCGAGCGCCAGCACGTCCAGCAGCAGCTGGCGCGCCATCTCCAGGCCTTCGTTGATGGCAAAGCTCCCGTCCAGGTGCGGGTCGTTGATGTAGCCCTTCCATCCCACGGTGGTGCGCGGCTTTTCAAAGTACACGCGCATCACCACCAGCAGATCGTCCGCGTGCCGGTCCGCCAGCGCCTTGAGCGCGCGGGCGTACTGCATGGCCTGCGCGTGGTCGTGAATGGAGCAGGGCCCCACCACCACCACCAGCCGGTCGTCCGCACCGTGCAGCACGCGCGAGATCGCGGCGCGGCTGTGCTCCACCAAAGCCTGTGCAGCGCCAGGCGCGGGCAGCCATTCTTCCAGCAGGGCCGGAGTGATCAAAGGGCGCACGGCCCTGATGCGCGTGTCGTCAATGCGCGTGGTGTCGTGGGTGGAGAGCGGTGAGGCAGAGGGTTTGGCATGCAGTGTCATGCCGCCGATTGTCGCGCGAGGCGGGCCGGAGCTCTTCAGGTCAGGGCCGGCGGTACTCCGTGCTCTGGCGCAGCCAGTAGCTCGAGTTCAGCCGGTCCAGGCGGACCTCACCGCCTGTGGACGGCGCGTGCACAAAGCGGCCCGCGCCCACATAGATGCCAGCGTGGGTGGGCGTGCGGCCGCGGCCAAACAGCACCAGATCGCCGGTGCGCAGGTCTTGCGCGTCCACTTCTTCGCCCCAGTTGCCCAGTTGCGCCACGGTGCGCGGCGGCGGCGTGCCGACTTCGTTGCGGTAGACGTAGCCGATCAGTCCGCTGCAGTCAAAACCGCCGTCCGGCGTATTGCCGCCGTAGCGGTAGGGCGTGCCCACCAGGCCCAGGGCGTGGATGGCAATGTTGCTGGCCTGCTCGCCCGAGAGTGTGGATGGCGTGCCGCGCGCATGGCGGCTGGAGGGAGGGGCACTGCCGCAGCCGCCCAGCAGCAGGGCACAAGCCAGCGCCAGGCCCTGCAGGCCCCGCAGCCTGGCGTGCGATGGGGGCATAGAAAAATGCATCAAAAGTGCCTCTAGCGCTTTATGGATATGCAGTAAAAGCTATCAAATAAAGAGCATTCTAGTGCGGCAACCCATCGGGTGTAAATATCAGCGCCCCATGGGCGAGACACCGATCAGCAGCGCGTGCGCCCAGAAGGCAAACACCGCCCAGGCGACCGAGCCCAGCACCACGGTAGTGGCGGTGCCTGCCAGCGTCCCGGTGGGATAGCGCGTGCCCTGGGCGCGGTCGCGCTGGCGTGCGGCGCGAAAATCCAGCACCGCCCACAGCAAGAACCCGCCAAACAGCAGCACGTCGGCCAGGTTGCCGTTGGAGAGCAGGTGCGCCAGCGCCCACACTTTCACCGCAAGCACCATGGGGTGGTGCAGTCGGGCTTTGAGGGCATTGCGCGGCACATACGCAGCGGCCAGCAGGATGAAGGCCGCCAGCGTCAGCAGCGAGGCCGCGTGGCGCATGGCGACGGGCGGTGCCCACAAGGCCACCGGGTTCTGGCGCGCCAGGCCGTAACCCCAGATAGCGAGCGCAAGACCCGCCAGGGAGAGCAGCGAATACAGCCCTTTCCACCCGCCTTCGCCCAGGCGCTTGCGCATGCGCGTGCGCCAGCCATCGGCCACGATGCGTACAGAATGCACACCCAGAAAAAGCACCAGCCCAAGAATCAGTAAGGTCATGAGGCAAGCTTAGCAGTGTGGGTGGGCGGCGACAGGAATGCAGGCCTGCGCGCCGTGCTGCGCCAAAAATTTGGGCAAGCGCGCCTTGGCACACGCCTGCAGAGCCATCAGGAATGTGTGGCCCGAAGCGGCGATGCCCCAGCGCTCGCCCAGGTCCTGCTGGATGCGCAGCAGCAGCGCGGCCGTCACCTGCGCGTCGGCCAGCGCCCGGTGCGCGCGGCCCGCGCTGGGCAGGCGGTGAAAACGTGCCAGCGTGCCCAGTTGGTGGTTGGGTGCCTCGGGGTACAAGCGGCGCGAGAGCCGCACCGTGCAGGCAAAGGGCTGCTGCGCCGCGCACCCGGCGCGCGCCAGCTCGGACTGCCAAAAACCCCGGTCAAACGCTGCGTTGTGCGCCACCAGCGGCGTGTCGCCCACGAAGCGGCTGGCCCGCGCCATCACGTCCAACGCCGGGGGCGCCTCGGCCACCATGGCGTTGGTGATGCCGGTGAGCTGGGTGATGAAAGGCGGCACCCAGACACCGGCATTCATCAGGCTTTGGTAGCTGTCCACCACTGCGCCGTGCTCGACGATGACGATGGCCACCTCGGTCGCACGCGCACCCTGGCCGGGCGAACTGCCGGTGGTTTCAAAGTCGATGACAGCGATGCGGGAAGGCACACCCAAGTTTAGGGCATTTCAAGAGACAAAATGCCCGTCAGCGCTTATGAGACATGCGCGAGCAGCTACAAAAATCAAAGTAAAGATGCGCTTGGCGTCCCTAATTCCAGCACTGCCCGGTGCGCCTGCACCGACTGCAGCACCAGCGGGTGCAGCCCTGCGCCGCCGCTGTCCACATGGGCCAGAAAACGCTGGCGCATGCGCGGCACCCAGAACTTGCGGATGTGCTGGGCAATGCCTTCCAGCGCTTCGGCGCGGTCGGGCATGGCACCAAAGAAATCGGCAATCTGGTTGGCCATCTTGACCAGAGGATCAGTGTGCATGGGGTATGGCCTTGTTCAAGGAATGCACGCCCAGCGGGCCCCAGCCCAGGCGTTCGGGGCGGCAGTACACCACCAGGTCTTGCTGGCGTGCAAAGCCCACCAGCGTGAGACCGGCGCGCTCGGCGGTGGTGACGGCAAACGACGTGGGGGCCGACACGGCGGCCAGCAGGGGCACCCCGGCGGCGGCGGTCTTTTGCACCATTTCAAAGCTGGCGCGGCTGGTGACGGCGATGAAGCCCTGCGCCGCGTTCACCCCGTTCAGCGCCAGGGCGCCGATGAGCTTGTCGAGCGCGTTGTGGCGGCCCACGTCCTCGCGCAGCCAGCGCACCTCGCCGCCCGCGCTGCACCAGGCGGCCGCGTGCACGGCGCCCGTGGCCTGTTGCAGGGTTTGCAGCTCACAGAACTGCGACATGGCGCGGGCAATGGCGGCGCGGTCGAGTGGGCCTGTTTCGGCCATCGATGGCAGGGGCGGCAGCGTGCGCGCCACATGGGCCAGGCTTTCGGTGCCGCACAGACCGCAGCCGGTGCGGCCCGTCATGGAGCGGCGGCGCTCTTTGAGGCGCGCAAACGCCCCGGCCGCGACCGACAGGTGCAGCGTGATGCCCAGCGCGGAGGCTTCTTCCTCCACGCCATAGAGCTCGCTGGCGTCCGACAGGATGCCCTCGCTGAGCGAAAAACCCAGTGCGAAATCGGCCAGATCGAGCGGCGTGGCCAGCATCACGGTGTGCGAGATGCCGTTGTATTCCAGCGCCACCGGCACCTCATCGGCCACCCAGTCGTCCACGCTGTAGTCGTTGCCGCCGCGCACGCCGCGCACAGGCAGCGCACGGGCGCCTTCACAGAAGGCCACCGCCTGGGGAGGGGGCGTCAAAGGGGGGTGTGTTTTGCGTCGTTGCATGCGGTCTGAGTGCCATTATTCCTGTGCGGCCAAACCCGTGCGCGCGGCCAGCAATTCCTGCTGCACCTGGTCGAAGCGCTGGTGTTCTTTCTGCCAGACCGAAGGCTGCATCACCGGCGTGACCTGTACGGCCGTCACCTTGTATTCAGGGCAGTTGGTGGCCCAGTCGGAGTTGTCGGTGGTGATCACGTTGGCGCCCGACTCGGGGAAGTGGAAGGTGGTGTACACCACGCCCGGCTGCATGCGCGACGTGACCTCGGCACGCAGCACGGTATCGCCGGCGCGGCTCTGGATGCTCACCCAGTCGCCATTGCGGATGCCGCGCTCCTCGGCATCGTGCGGGTGGATATCCAGCAGGTCCTCGCTGTGCCATTGCATGTTCTCGGTACGCCGCGTCTGCGCGCCCACGTTGTACTGCGACAGAATGCGCCCGGTGGTCAGCAGCAGCGGAAAACGCCGCGTCACCTTCTCGTCGGTCGCCACATACTGCGTGACCATGAAACGCCCCTTGCCGCGCACAAACTGGTCCACGTGCATGGTCACCGTGCCTTCAGGTGGCGTGTGCTCGTTGCAGGGCCACTGCACGCTGCCCAGCGCGTCGAGCTTGGTGTAGTTCACGCCGGAAAAGCTGGGTGTGAGCGCGGCGATCTCGTCCATGATCTGCGACGGGTGCGTATACGGCATCTCATACCCCAGCGCACGCGCCAGCAGCACCGTCACCTCCCAGTCGGCATAGCCGCCCAGCGGCGCCATGACCTTGCGCACGCGCGAGATGCGGCGCTCGGAGTTGGTGAAGGTGCCGTCTTTTTCAAGGAACGACGAGCCCGGCAAAAATACATGCGCGTACTTGGCGGTTTCGTTCAGGAAGATGTCCTGCACCACGATGCAGTCCATCGCCATCAGCGCGGCGGCCACATGCTGGGTGTTGGGGTCGGACTGCGCGATGTCCTCGCCCTGGCAATACAGGCCCTTGAATTCGCCCGCCATGGCGGCGTCGAACATGTTGGGAATGCGCAGGCCCGGCTCGGGGTCGATGGCGACACCCCAGGCGGCCTCGAAGGCGCCGCGCACCGTGCTGTCCGACACATGGCGGTAGCCCGGCAGCTCGTGCGGAAAGGCGCCCATGTCGCACGAGCCCTGCACGTTGTTCTGCCCACGCAGCGGGTTCACGCCCACACCCTCGCGGCCCACGTTGCCGGTGGCCATGGCTAGGTTGGCAATGCCGATGACCATGGTCGAACCCTGGCTGTGTTCGGTCACGCCCAGGCCGTAATAGATGGCGGCATTGCCTGCCGTGGCATACAGGCGGGCGGCGCCGCGCACATCAAAGGCGGGCACGCCGGTGATAGCCTCGGTGGCTTCGGGCGAATGTTCGGGTTGCGCCACAAAAGCGCGCCAGTCGTTGAACGACTGGGTGTCGCAGCGCTCGGCCACAAAAGCCTCATCCACCAGGCCTTCGGTGACCACCACATGCGCCAGTGCTGTAATGAGGGCCACGTTGGTGCCGGGCTTGAGCGGCAGGTGGTGCGTGGCGTGCACGTGGGGTGACTTGACCAGATCGATACGGCGCGGGTCGGCCACGATGAGTTGGGCGCCCTGGCGCAGGCGCTTTTTCATGCGCGAGCCGAATACCGGGTGCCCGTCGGTCGGGTTGGCGCCGATGACCATGATGACGTCGGCCTTCTCCACCGATTGGAAGGTCTGCGTACCGGCCGAGGTGCCCAGCGTCACGCCCAGGCCGTAGCCGGTCGGCGAGTGGCACACGCGCGCGCAGGTGTCCACGTTGTTGTTGCCAAAGGCGGCGCGCACCATTTTCTGCACCAGGTAGCCCTCTTCGTTGGTGCAGCGCGACGACACCAGGCCGCCAATCGAATCCTTGCCATGCTTGGCCTGGATGCGGCGAAACGCGCCCGCCGCGTGCACCAGGGCTTCTTCCCAGCCCACCTCGCGCCACGGGTCGGTGATCTTCTCGCGCACCATGGGGGTGGTGATGCGGTCTTTGTGCGTGGCGTAGCCCCAGGCAAAACGGCCTTTCACACACGAATGGCCTTCGTTGGCCTTGCCGTCTTTCCAGGGCACCATGCGGATGACTTCGCTGCCCTTCATCTCCGCCTTGAAGCCGCAGCCCACGCCGCAGTAGGCGCAGGTGGTGGTCACGCTGTGCTCGGGCTGGCCCAGCATGATGACTTTTTTCTCTTCGAGCGTGGCCGTGGGGCAGGCCTGCACGCAGGCGCCGCAGCTCACGCAGTCCGACTCCATGAAACTGCCGCCCTGCCCCGCCGTGACGCGCGATTCAAAGCCGCGCCCGGTGATGGTCAGCGCAAAAGTGCCCTGGGTCTCTTCACACGCGCGCACGCAGCGGTTGCACACAATGCACTTGGCCGGGTCGTAGGTGAAATAGGGGTTCGACTCGTCTTTTTTGTTGTCGAAGTGATTGGCGCCCTCAAACCCGTAGCGCACGTTGCGCAGGCCCACCACACCGGCCTGGGTCTGCAGCTCGCAGTCGCCGTTGGAGGCGCAGGTCAGGCAGTCGAGCGGGTGGTCAGAGATATACAGCTCCATCACGCCCTTGCGCAGGTCTTGCAGCTTGGGCGTTTGGGTGCGTACCTTCATGCCGGGCTCGGCCGGGGTAGTGCACGAGGCCGGGTAGCCCTTGCGCCCTTCAATTTCGACCAGGCACAGGCGGCACGAGCCAAAGGGCTCCAGGCTGTCGGTGGCGCACAGTTTGGGCACCTGGATGCCCGCATCCACGGCGGCGCGCATGAGCGATGTGCCGCGTGGCACGGTGACCTGGGCGCCGTCGATCTCCAGCGTGACGAGTTCGGCCGATGTGCTTGCGGGCGTGCCGTAGTCGATTTCAGTGTGTTGGCTGAGCATGGGGTTCTCCTGGCCGGGCTATGCGCGGTCGGGTGCGGCAAGACCAAAGTCCTGCGGGAAATGTTTCAGGGCCGAAGTGACGGGAATCGGCGTCATGCTGCCCATGGCGCACAGCGAGCCGTGCACCATGGTGTCGCACAGGTCGTGCAGCAAGGCCACCTGCTCCGCCTTGTGGTTGTTGGCGCGGATCTTGTCGATCACCTCCACGCCGCGCGTCGACCCAATGCGACACGGCGTGCATTTGCCGCACGATTCGAGCGCACAGAACTCCATGGCGTAGCGCGCCAGCTGCGACAGGTCGGCCTGGTCGTCGTGCACCACGATGCCGCCGTGGCCAATGCCTGCGCCCATGGCGGCATAGGCTTCGTAGTCGAGCGGAATATCCCACTGCGATTCGGGCAGATAGGCACCCAGCGGTCCGCCCACCTGCACCGCCTTGATCGGCCGGCCCGTGGCCGAGCCACCGCCGTAGTCATACAGGAGCTCCCGCAGCGTCAGGCCAAAAGCCGTCTCCACCAGCCCGCCGTGCAAGATGTTGCCCGCCAGCTGAAACGGCAGCGTGCCGTGTGAGCGGCCCACGCCAAAGTCGCGGTAAAACTGCGCGCCGCGCGCCAGGATGATCGGCACGCTGGCCAGCGTAATCACGTTGTTGATGACTGTGGGCTGGCCAAACAAACCGGCCAGCGCCGGCAGCGGCGGCTTGGCGCGCACGATGCCGCGTTTGCCCTCGATGCTCTCGAGCAGCGCTGTTTCTTCACCGCACACATACGATCCGGCGCCCTTGCGCACCTGCAGGTGAAACGCCTTGCCCGAGCCCAGCACATTGGCTCCCAGAAAACCACCCGCCTCGGCCAGTGCGATGGCCGCATTCAGCGTGGCGATGGCGTGCGGGTATTCCGAGCGCACATAGACATAGCCCTGCGTGGCGCCCACGGCCAGCGCGGCAATCGCCATGCCCTCGATCAGCACGAAGGGGTCGCCCTCCATGGTCATGCGGTCCGAGAAGGTGCCCGAGTCGCCTTCGTCGGCATTGCAGACGATGTACTTTTGCGCCGCCTCTGCGCCCGCAACGGTCTTCCACTTGATGCCGGCCGGAAACGCTGCACCGCCGCGCCCGCGCAGGCCCGAATCGATCAGCGTCTGCACGATGGCTTCGGGCGGCATGGCGATGGCGTTGCGCAGGCCGTCAAAGCCGCCATAGGCCTGGTAGTCGGCCAGCGAGCGCGGGTCGGTCATGCCCATGCGTGCAAAGGTCAGGCGCTGCTGGCGCGCCAGGTAAGGAATGGCACCGGTCGGCCCATGGCACAGCGGGTGCGCGCCGCCCGTGGCCAGGCCTGCGTCGAACAGCCCCGGCACATCGCTGGGCGCCACCGGCCCATAGGCCACACGACCGGCGGGCGTGGCCACTTCGACCAGGGGTTCGAGCCAGAACAGGCCGCGCGAACCGTTGCGCACGATGTGCACGTCGATGCCGCGCGCTGCGGCTTCTTGCGCAATGCGTTCTGCCACCGCATCGGCACCCACTGCAAGCGCCGCAGAGTCGCAGGGGACGTAAAGGGTCACAGTGCTCATGCTGCCCCCCGTGCTTGCGCCACCAGCGCGTCCAGTTTTTGTGGCGTCATGCGCGCGTGCACCTGGCCGTCCACCGTGATGGCGGGCGACGAGGCGCACAGGCCCAGGCAGTAGGCGGGTTCGACCGTGAAGGCGCCGTCGCCCGACTGCGCGTGCAGCCCGCAGCCCAGGTGCTGGCGTGCGTGCGCCAGCAGCGCCTCGGCCCCCATTGCCTGGCAGGCTTCGGCGCGGCAGACCTGCAAGGTGTGCGGTGTGGGCGGGCTGCTGCGAAAGTGGTGGTAGTAGCTGATGACGCCATGCACTTCGGCGCGCGAGAGGTTCAGCGCGTCAGCAATGGTGGGCACGGAATCCGGCGGCACGTAGCCCAGCGCGTCTTGCAGTGCATGCAATATGGGCAGCAGCGCGCCGGGTTCACCGGCCAGTTGTGCCAGCACGTCCTGCACCGTGGCGGCCACACCGGGCTCTGCGGAGGCGGTGTGGTGGATGGGGCTCGTCGTCATCGTGGAAATCCTGTGTTGCTTGTCTTCGTCGGCATCAAAAACAATAGCTGCTTGCGCTTGTCAAACCGGCCATATGAATATTTTCATATCCAAAAGCCAAACCATTCAAGCGCTGGCAGCTATCAAATTTGAACTACAAAGCGGCGGCTCAGTGGAAGAACTTGGTGGCACTCTCCAGCGTACGCCAGATGCCCCAGGCCAGCGGTATCCCCACCGCAATCCAGGCCAATGCCACCAGCGCCGTGGGGGTGCTGCCCCCGCCGCCCTTGCCCGGGCCACTGCCCACTTCGTTGGCCACGGCGCGGTCGTGCGCCAGGTGTTTTTCGTGCGCCAGCTCCTCGGGGCTCATGAACCACTTGGGGTTGAGCGGGCGGATCAGCAGGTTGCACACCAGCCCGATGACCAGGAAGCCGATCAGGATGTACATGGTCTGGTTGTAGACCTGCGCACGCGGCAGGCCCAGGCCGATTTGGTATTCGCGCATGTAGTTCACCACCACCGGGCCGATGATGCCGGCCGTCGCCCAGGCCGTGAGCAGGCGGCCGTGGATGGCGCCCACCATCTGCGTGCCAAACAGGTCGGCCAGGTAGGCCGGCACCGTGGAGAAGCTGCCGCCATACATGCTCAGGATGACGCAGACCGCCCCCACAAACAGCAGCTGGCTGCCCGCCGCCGCGCTGGCCGGAATGCTGAAATACAGCAGGCTGCCCAGGATGAAAAATACCGAATAAGTGTTCTTGCGCCCCAGCCGGTCTGATGCGCTGGCCCACACAAAACGCCCGCCAATGTTGAACAGCGACAGCAGTGCGGTGAATCCGGCCGCAATCGCAGCGATGGCCGCCAGCTGGCCCTTGTCGAGTTCGCCAAAGGCTTTGTCCAGCCCGATCAAATGGCCGCCAAACACCTCCTGCAGCATGGGGCTGGCCATGCCGATCACGCCAATGCCGGCGCTCACGTTCATGCACAGCGCCATCCACACCAGCCAGAACTGCGGAATGCCCCAGACCTTGTTCACGTGCACGTGGTGCTGCGTGATCATGGCGTTGTTCGCCTGTGTGGCGGGCGGTGTCCAGCCCTCGGGCTTCCAGCTGCTGGGCGGCACGCGGTAGCCCAGGGCGCCGGCCATCATGAAGACGAAGTAGATCGCCGCCATGGCCAGAAACGTTTCCACCACGCCCACACTGGTGGGGGTTGCAAACGACTTCATCAGCGCCGCCGCCAGGGGCGAGCCGATCATCGCGCCGCCGCCAAAGCCCATGATGGCCATGCCCGTAGCCATGCCGCGCCGGTCAGGGAACCACTTGATCAGCGTGGACACCGGCGAGATGTAGCCCAGCCCCAGGCCAATGCCGCCAATCACCCCCGAGCCCAGCCACATCAACCACAGCTGGTGCGTGTACACACCCAGCGCCGAGATCACCAGGCCGCCGCACCAGCACAGTGCCGACACCACGCCTGCCTTGCGGGGGCCGGCGCGCTCCAGCCAGCCGCCCCACAGCGCTGCGGAGCAGCCCAGCAGCACGAAGAACAGGGTGAACATCCAGCCCAGGCTGGAGATGCGCCAGTCGCAGGTGGTGGCGAACAGCTCGGCAAACAGCGACATGTCCTTGGGGCAGGCCTGCGCGACCGTAACGCCCAGAGCGCGCGAGAGCGGCAGCCAGAATACGGAGAAACCATATGCCATGCCAATGCACAGGTGGATGGCCAGGGCGGCCGGCGGTACCAGCCAGCGGTTGAAGCCCCGCCCGGCAATGGTTCTCTCCTTGTCCAGCCAACCGGCCAGGCCGGTGGACTGCCCCATGGGTTCCAGAACTGCTGACATCGTGTCTCCTTGGTGTTGGGATGCGCTCTGTGGCGCCCGCGGAGTGTCAGCAAACTGGCGTGACGGGTCCAATTCTTTGTCGTGATGGAGCCATACAAAGCAAAAATCAGGGTTTACCAAGGGGGATTGCTGGAGGGCGGGAAGCCACGAACAGATTGCCATGCTGCTCGGCCGTTGCCAGCCATTGGGTGCCCTGTGCGAAGTCGAGCGCGGCCTCCAGCGTGCGCGAGAGGCGGTTGCTCTCGTGCACCATGAGGGCAATGGGCACCTCGATGAACGGATCGATCAGGGGCAGTGCCTCCAGCTCGCCATAGCCCTGCACGGCGTCCACCAGAGCGCCGGGCATGATGCTGCTGACGCGGCCCGCCACCACGCTCAGCGCCAGGGTGAGGATGGAGTTGGTTTCGATGGCCGGGCGCGGCATCACCTGCGCGCGCCGAAAGGCGCTGTCCACAATGGTGCGGTTGTGCATCTCGCTCGTTAACAGGCACAGCGGCAATGCTGCGGCCTCGGCCCAGGTGGTGGTCGGGCCTTTCTGCAGACCTGCCGATGAGGGCGTTTTGGCGCGGCGCAGCAAGAAATAGTGCTCTGTGTACTGCGGCACCACCCGCAGGGGAGCGCGCGTGCCCTCCAGGCGCTCGGGGTAGCCCATGGCCATGTCGAGTGCCATGTTCTCCAGGCCCGACTCCAGCTCGGGCGAACTCATGGAGCGCAGCGTGCACACGATGCCCGGGTGGAGCTTGTGCAGCATGCCCACGAAACGCGCGGCAATCGGCATGCACATGGGCACGGCACCAATGTGCAACTGCCCCCTGGGCGATTCGGCACTGCTTTGCAGCTCCTGCTGCAGCAGTTCGTGCTCGCGCAGCATGCGCCGCGCGCTGGCCAGCACGCGTTCCCCCTCGGTGGTAAACCCGGCAAAATTGCGCCCCCGCGTGACGATGGCCACCCCCAGGCTTTCTTCGAGCGCGCGCAGCGCGTTCGACAGCGCGGGCTGCGTCACATGGCAGGCCAGTGCGGCACGGCCAAAGTGGCGCTGTTCATCGAGCGCCAGAAGGTACTTGAAAGAAACGAAAAGGTTCACGCAGACGCCTCCCATCGCACGGCTTTGGGGTGCCGCATCGGGCGGCGATTGTGCCCGCCCAGGCTTGCAACCAGCTTTGCAGGTGGCCTGCCCGACCAGGGTGCAGGGGCTATGCGATCGTCAAAATGATGGTATATAGGCCGATAGCGCTTACGGGATAAGCGTTGGTAGCTATCAAAAAAATAGCGTCACGCCTTCTTCAAAAACTCGGACTTGAGCAGCATGCTGCCCAGATCGGTCTTGCAGTCCACGTTGTGGCCGTCGGCGCCGTCCACCAGCCGAATGCCCTTGATCTTGCTGCCCTTTTTCAGGGTGGACGACGAGCCCTTGACCTTGAGGTCCTTCACCAGAATCACCGCGTCGCCGTCCTGCAGAGGGTTGCCATTGGCGTCCCGAACCACACCATCGCCTTGGGCCTCGTCCTCTGCGCCGGCCGTTGCTGCCCGAGGCCATTCGTACGCGCAGTCGGGGCAGATGAATTGCTCGCCATCGGGGTAGGTGTTCTCCTGGCCGCATTGGGGGCAGGCGGGGGCGGTGTGGGGCATGGGAGCTTCCTGTGTTGTGATGGTGGGGCGCTATTGTCCCAGCGGCTTGTGGCTGAGGCGGCAGCGCCCGGTTGCAATGCTTTTCCCACCGCCCGTCCTGAAAGCGCAGGCCGCCATCAAAAATGCATCTATTTTGAACTCGGACAGGACGGCGCGGCCAGCCCTCTCAGGCGGCGCGCTGTCCTCCGATGGCTTGCGGATGCTCCAGAAAAAACCGCAGCATTTCACGCGAGGCATCGACTCCCTGCGCGCTGGTGTGGCTGCCTCGCGCGTCGCCGCCCGACCAGGCATGGCCGGCGCCATGGAGCAGCCAGTGCTCGGCCAGCACCGTGCCTGGCGCTGCGCCGTCGTGCAGCACGGTGCGGGTGTAGCGCTGCCCGTCGGCGCTGCGGCCGGCCTCGGTGCGGTGCTGAGCGCGCCCGCCAACGGCGGCCCCGGCACGGTGCAAAAGCTGCTCGCCATTGCGCGGGTGCACCGTGCTGTCCGCTTCGCCGTGGAAGACGATGAGCGGTACGGTGCTTGCCGGCGTGACTGCGCTGGCTGCAGGCAGACCCTTGGCGCCGCTTTTCATGGCCGAGAGCGCGCCCATCATGTTCTGGGCTGCGCCGGGAACCAGGCCGGAATGCACGCCCGCCGCAGCAAACACCTCGGGGTATTCGCGCGCCAGCAGCGCCGCCATGGCGCCGCCAGCCGACAGGCCGGCGACGTAGACGCGCCGTGCATCGACTGCTTGGCTGGCCATGGCGTCGCGAACCATGGCCAGCAGCAGCGCCGGCTCCCCCGCGCCGGCCTGTTGGTCTTGCGGGCGAAACCAGTTCCAGCAGCCGTTGGCGTTGGCGCCGGAGGCCTGGCTCGGGTAGAGCACCAGCGCGCCGGCAGCCTCCGCCGCCGCATTCATGCGCGTGCCACGGGCGAAGTCCTGTGCGTCTTGCGTGCAGCCGTGGAGCATGAGCACCAGCGGTCGGCCCATGGCGGGCGCCGGTGTACTGGGCGTGTAGAGAAAGTAGGGGTGCTGGGCGCCACCGTGTTGAAACGGCACGCGCGCGAAGGCGCCGGGCGCGTCGCCGGCTGCCTTGCCGCCGGAGCTGCTGGCTGCTGCAGGTGCGTCGGGCACCGTGGCAGGGGCAGGTTTTGCCTGCACGTCGATGATTTCGCCCGCTGCGCAGGCGCCGCGCAGGAGGCGTGCGGCCCGTCCTACTTCGGACTTCGCGCTGAACGGAGAGGAAGGGCGCGGCGCGGGCGGCGGCGTTGCCGGAGCGCGGGACGCGCCCATTTGCTCCATCAACAGCCGACTGGCCGCATCCAACTTGCCTGCGCGCACCAGCGCCAGTGCCTCCGACATATGGCTCTGCGGGGCCAAGTGGTCGCCTTGGGCGGTGAATGAGAATGGCTGCATCAATGAATCCTTCCTCGCAAGGCGAGTTTGATGGCTGGGCTGGCATGAAACGCCCCCAGCACGGTGATTGAGGCAATCGTTGCCAGCGCCAGTTCGGGCGAGACGTCGTCGTCCACGGTGGCCAGGCCCAGCACGCGCACGTCCAGGCTTTCTCCGGCCCGCTGCGTGGCCTCCAGTTCCGCGCGGGTCAGGCGTTGCAGGCCCAGCACCAGCGACTTGCGCGACACCACCTGGCGCACGGCTTCCTGTTGGGCCGCCAACTGGTTGCGGATGGCGGTGCGGATGAAATCGGTGCGGTTGCCATAAAAACCTTCGGCCACCAACAGATCGATGTGGCCCAGGTCGACAAAACCGAGGTTGATGGTGACTTTTTCGGTCTCGGGCGTGCGAACTTTTGCAGGGGCCGTTGGCGCAATGAGGGTCATAAAACTCCATAGGCCATCCAGATGGATGGTGGAAGGAGTCTATTCCTATTTCTTGGAGGACGGCGTCAGAGCCGCAATTCCTTGTGCTCACCCAGGTTTTTGGGTGGCTCGCCAGTGACAGCGGCCTTGGCCATCTTGAACAGCTGGACCATCTTGCTGTCGTCCACATCCCAATATTCCGCGTGGTGCAGGCGCACTGCCAGCAATGCCAGGTTGGGATCGGTGGGGCCCGCAGGAAACCAGGCCTTGGCCATGGGAGTGAACAGTTCGTCCTTTTTGGCCTGGTCTTCATCGACGCGCGCTTCGCCCGAGACCGACACATAGCTGTCGTCCCCCGGGTCGGCATAGCTCACGCTGACCTGCGCGTCTTGCGCGATGGCGCGGACGATCTCGCCGTCCCGGGGGACGAAAAAGTACAGGGTTGCTCCCTCATCGACCGATTTGTTTTGCGTGGTCAGCGGGTGCGCATGCAGCATGCCCGCCGCGTTGCGGTGCGTGAACATGCCGAAGCGGATGTCCTTGATCAGGTCCCACAGGGTTTCGTGGGCGGGGGTGTCGTGTTGCATGAAAGCTCCGTTCTTGTGCAGGCAAAAGCCCACTGTAGAGACGGATGCAAGCGCCGCAGGTCGGCGGTGCGCGCGCTGCGGTGTCGGGACTGTCCGACAGCACCTCGGTGCCTGGTTTACAGAAATTATTGGCCTCTAGGGATGGCCTGCATAACTCCCTGCGGTCTGTGATAGCGCGGCCTCGGGCGGTCTACTGCGTTGCTCTTTTTGCCAATAGCTGGGCTATTGGCTGCAAAAAGATGCCTTGTAGTCCATCCCGATCCGCACTATCACCGCCTCGCGAGGGTTATGCAGGACATCCCTAGCGCTTATGAATAAAGGGCTATTAGCTATCAAAAGAAGAGTCTCAGGCCGGCGCGCGCCGCTGCTGCGAGAACGGTGGCAGTCCGGCGAGCAGGCGTTGCCCGTAGCTGGTGCGCCCAAGACGCTTGTCGTAGCAGTAAACGTGCGCCTGGTCTTCCTCGCTGCGAATCGCGCGGCCCGCCCACTGCGCAAGACGCAGCGCGGTGGCCGGCACCACCAGTTCGCTGAAGGGATCGCGCCCGCTGCTGCGCAGCCATTCGGCGCGCGCCTCGGCCACCGGGTCGTCGGGCGGGGCGAAGGGCAGCTTGGTGATGAAGACCGATTCACACAGCGCGCCGGGCAAATCCAGCCCCTCGCCAAACGATTGCATGCCAAAGATGATGGACGGCTCCCCTGCCGCCACGCGCTCACGGTGCCGCGCCAACAATTGCGGGCGTGGCAATTGGTTCTGCACCAGCACGCGCGGGCGCATGTCGGTGGCCAGCGCATCCACGGCACGGCGCATCTGCTCGCGCGAGGTGAACAGCACCAGCGCGCCGGCGCGCACGCGCGTCAGGTCTTCGAGCAGCGCGTCGACCATTTCGGCATTGAAGGCGTCGGCATTTTTCGGGTCGGCGTGCGTCTCGCTCAGCACCAGCGTGCCCTGCGCAGCGTAGTCAAAGGGGCTGGCCACTTCCAAGGTGGTGACGGCCTCGTCCCCCCACAGGCCGGACTCGCGCAGAAAGAATTCAAAGTTGCCGCAGCTGGTCAGCGTGGCCGAGGTCAGCACCGCGCCGCGCACCGTGCCCCACAGTTGCTGGCGCAGGGCGTTGCCGGGCAGCACCGGGCTGGCGTGGGCGTGCAGCAGCAGGAAATCGCCGTTTTGCGCCAACGTGAACCACTTGGCTGCGGGTACGGCCGCACTGCCTTCGGCAGGCGCTTGTTGCAGCAGCGCGGCGCACGCGTGTACTTCTTCCAGCCGGGGCGCGAGCATGCCGATTTGCGCATACAGCGCGGCCAGTCGGCGCGCTTCCAACGGGGTGTCGCGCAGGGCCGCACGCAGCGCCTTGGCGATGGCGCGCAGGCTCTCCAGAAACTCGCTCGCGTGCACGGCCACTTCGGCCAGCGGCGCGTCGAGCTGCGCCGCCAGCAGGCCGCGCGGTGGGCGGTGGCGGGTGGGCTGGGCCGGGTCGCCGGCGCGGCCCCAGCGGCGCTGGCCTCTACCACCGGTTTCACCGGTTTCGCCACGCAGCTCGGGGCCGTAGGCATCGAGCACCAGCCGCTCCATGGCCTGCAGCGCCTGGCGCAGGCTGCTCGCCTGGGCAGGAATATCGGCCACTTCCATCACTTCGAGCAGCGTGCCCACGCGCAGGGCGCGGCTGGCCAGCCGGTCCACCCAGGCCAGGCGGCTCAAGTCCATGCGGCAGGCGAACTGCTCCAGCGCGGTGGCGGGCAAGTGGTGGGCTTCGTCCAGAACCAGCAGGCAGTTGTCCAGCTCGGGCAGCACGCGTGCGCCCAGCGATGCGAGCAGCAGATCGTGGTTCACCACGATCACCTGTGCGCCCACCAGCGCCTTGCGCGCCTCGAAATAGCTGCACTCGTTGAACACCGGGCAGTGCTTGCCGGTGCACGAACTTGCCTCCGCCGCTACCGGGCGCCACAGCGCGGCGTCGGGCTGCTCGTGCAGGCTGTCGCGGTCGCCGTCCCAGGCGCTGCTGGCCAGCGCATCGGCCATGCCTTTGTAGAGCCGGATGCGGGCTTCGCCCACTTCGCTGGAGGCCGGCAGTTCGTCGTCGGGAAACAGGTCGTCGTCGCCCTCGTCCGCCCCGCCCTGGCCCGCCAGGCGTTCGAGCTTGAGCTTGCACACATAGCGCCCGCGCCCCTTGGCGAGCGCAAAGCGAAACGGCTCGGCCATCTGCGCAGCCAGCAGCGGCAAATCCTTGTGCACCAACTGCTCTTGCAGCGCCACGGTCGCCGTCGAGATGACCACCCGCGTGCCGCGTGCCAGCGCGATGGCAATGGCTGGCGCGCAGTAGGCAAGCGACTTGCCCACCCCGGTGCCGGCCTGGATGACGGCAATGGCACGCAGCGGCTCGGCACCGTCTTCGACTTTGCCCAGCTGCGCTTTGGCAAAAGTGTGGGCAACGCACTCGGCCATGCCACGCTGCCCGTTGCGCGCGCGCAGGCCATTGCCTGCCTGCACCATGGCATCGAACGCCTGCAAGGCTTTGGCCGACCATTCTTCAGTAGACATGGGGCGCGAGTGTGGCACGTTCGCAGCCGTTCGCTGGATGGAAAGCCAGTGCTGGTGGGCTGGAAATGCTCCCAGCCCCTCGCGCTCCCCGCCTACACAGGCCCGCTTGGGCGACTTCTACGATGGAACGCTGCGTCACCCCGTCCTTTAGGAGCCTGCATGACCGACATCGACACCCCCACCCACGAACTGCCCAAAGAGCACCCCCAGCCCAGCGTGAACACCACGGTGCCGGTGGAAAAGGCGCAGCGCCGCCCAGAGCAAGAGGGCAACGCCGCCGACCCGGCGTCGCCCCAACTGCCACATGAGCGCGACCAGTCGGTGGGCATGACCGACGGCAACCCCAGCGCCAAAGTGCAGCAGGCCTACCGCGATGTGAAGCGCGGCCTGGTGGACACCGATGCCGGGCGGGAAGCCCACAACGTGGGCAAACCGGTTGTGCCGCCCGAGCCGCCACTTCCTGGTACACCGGGGCCGGTGGAGCCGGATCACAAGTAGGGAACGCTATAAAAATAAGAGCTTCTAGCGATTTATGGCTGTGCGCTAGAGCCGAATTTCATTCAGATTTCTGAGGCCTGCTGAGAATCCGGCAATGCGCAAGGCATGGCGTGTAACGGTTGGCCTGGCTACGGCTTCCATCGAAAACCACTGAAGGGTAAGCTGCTCCCAAAAGAACCCTGGAGGGAGGCTTGCTGTGTCAGAACCCCTGGCCCATTCGGGCGGCCGTTAGGCGCGCTCGGAATAAGTGTCGTGCTGGTATTTCAACGCTATTTTCGGTACACAGAGACCCCTGCAGGCCCATTGGGGACGAGGTCGGCGTGCCCGAAAGACCCAGTTCCGCCCAGGTTTTTGACGATGAGAGAAGCACAGCATGAAAATACTGCCGACCGAATTCGACGGCCAAGCCATACGCCGCGTGTACGACGAGGCCACGGAAATCTGGTGATTTTCTGTGGTCGACGTGGTGCAGGTGCTCACGCAGCAACTGGATGATTTGACCGCGCGGAAGTACTGGAACCAGCTCAAACGTCGGCTTGCCAATGAGGGCAGTCAACTGGTGACAGCTTGTCACCAGTTGAAAATGCCGGCGGCCGATGGCAAGCAGCGCCTCACCGACGTCGCCACCGCTGAAACCCTGCTGCGCTTGGTCCAATCCGTCCCCAGCCCCAAAGCCGAGCCCATCAAGCTTTGGCTCGCCAAGGTGGTGACTGGAGGCAACTATCTCGCGCCGCCCGACGCCGTGACAAACAAAGCTCCTACACCTACCAAGGGAATCCAACAATTGAAGGCAAAGACGTTCTGTGGAAACGCGCTGCGTTTCGGAGGCCGAAAAATTGCGTCACCGCCCATTGCTTCGGCCCTGGATGTCTTTGCATCGGTTCAGGCTGAGCCCGTCGAAGCCCTTCCACCCTTCGCACGCTCAGGACACGCCAAGCGCACGGCGAAGGGCCGCACCCTCACACCAAGCGCGCCTTCAACGTAATCTCGGGCACGCAGGCTAGCGCCTTCGAAAGTGGGCAGTGCACCTTGGCGCCGTCGGCCAGCTTCTGGAAAGTGGCCTCGTCAATGCCGAGCATGCGTGCTTCCAGCGTCAAAGCGATTCGGTCAATGAGAAAGCCTTCGCCTTGCTTGACCAGCCGGACGCTGGCTTGGGTGTCGAGGGCATCGACCTTGAAGCCTGCGTCGGCCGCGGCGAAGGAAAACGCCATGGAAAAGCAGGCCGCGTGCGCCGCGCCCAAAATCTCTTCGGGGTTGGTGCCGGTGCGGTCGTCTTCAAAGCGGCTGCCAAAACCATAGGGATGGTTTTTGAGCGCGCCGGTCTCTGTGCTGATTTGGCCTTGGCCGGCTTTGCCGGTGCCTTCCCAATGCACGCTGGCGGTTTTCTCGGTCATGGTGTGACTCCTTGGTGGGCAAACAGGCATCTGAGCACGCCGGGCCGCTGCGGGCTGTCGGACGGCGCCGCTCGTTCCTGGGCTCTCAGGCCGATGGCGTGAAGTCGAGGCGCGCCATGGCTTCGCCCAACGCCGACGCCGCTTTGTCGTAGCCGGCCCAGGGCCCGTTGCCCAGGCGCAGCCGGTCTTCGATGGTGGCTACCGTCCAGTGCGCGCCACTGGTAAGCGAGGGCAATTCGGACCACGCCACCGGAACCGATACGCCCAGCCCGGGCCGTGCACGGGCAGACCAGGCCGACACGGTGGTGGCGCCGCGGCCGTTGCGCAGGTAGTCGACAAAAATTTTGCCGACGCGATTGCGCGGGCCGCTTTTGCCGACGAAGCGCTGCGGAATGGCACGCGCCAGGTGCTGCACCACGGCCTGCGAAAAATCCTTGGTGCTGTCCCAATCGCGCAGGCGCTTGAGCGGGACCACCACGTGCAAGCCCTTGCCGCCACTGGTTTTCAGAAAGGCCGGCAAGCCCAGTTCGCGCAGCAGCACGCGCACCAGTTCGGCCGCTTCTTGAATTTGCGGCCAGGCCACGCCCTCGCCCGGGTCCAGGTCGAAGGTGATGCGGTCGGGCCGCTCGATGCGGTCCGCGCGGGCGTTCCAGGTGTGAAATTCAATGACGTTCATTTGCGCCGCCGACAGCAGCCCCTCGGCAGAGACGACTTCCAGCAGCGGGCCGTGGCCTGGGTCGAGCTTGGCGTCGAGCGCTTCGATGCCGGGCAGGCGCTCGGCGTCCCCGTGCTTCTGAAAGAAAGTTTCCTTGCCCACACCTTGGGGCGCGCGCACCAGGGCAACCGGGCGGCCCGCCAAGTGCTCAAGCATCAGTGGCGCCACCGTGGCGTAGTAGCGCGCCAGGTCCCGCTTGGTAGTGCCGCTGGCCGCGTCAATCACGCGCTCGCCATGGGTGATGCTGAGACTCGATGGCAATGCCGGCGAGGATGCCTTGGCGCCGGCCGGACGTTTGCCTTTGGGCTGCGCTGGCGTTGTGGCGTCCGGCGGAGCGGCCTGCTCGCGCACGATGCTGTGGGCCGGCTTGTCGGTGCGCAAACCTTTGAAAACCGAGTGGCGGATGTGGCCGTCTTGTGTCCACTCAGCGAAGGCCACTTCGGCCACCAGGGTGGGCTTGAGCCAATGCACCTTGCGCGCGTCCGCAGGCAGGGCCGAAAACGGACAACGCTTCTGCACCAAAGGGTCGAGCTGCGCGCGCAGACGTTGGAGCGCGTCGTCGGTAAAGCCGGTACCTGCTTTGCCGGCATACAGCAACGCGCCTTTGGCGTCGTGCACCCCAAGCAGCAGGGCGCCCAGGCCACTGCGCCCCCCTTGCGGCTCGGTGAAACCGCCGACGACAAACTCTTGCCGCTGGCTGCATTTGAGCTTGATCCATTGGCTGCTGCGGCCGCTCCGATAAGGCGCATCGGCGCGCTTGCCGATGACGCCTTCAAAGCCAATCTTGCAGGCGGATGCAACGAGGTCTGCGGCGCGGGCGGCGAAGGCTGCGCTGAACCGCAGGATCTCGCCAGCGTCTTTTTGCACGAGCGCTTCCAGCGCTGCGCGGCGCTCCAGCAGCTGTTCTTCACGCAGGTCACGCCCCGCGTACACCGGCAGGTCAAACACGGTGTAGACAAGGTCGGTGGTGGCCGCGCGATCAAAAGCGTTTTGCAGGCGCTGAAAGTCCGGCGCTCCGTTGTCGCCCGTAGCGGTGAGCTCGCCGTCGAGCCAAGTGGAGCGCAGGCCCAAGGCCTTGATGGCATCGGCGATGGACGCGAGTTTGTCGGTCCAGTCGTTGCCGCTCCGGGTGAACAAACGCACGGCGCCGCGCGCGTCGATGCGAGCAAGGATGCGGTAGCCGTCAAATTTCAGCTCGTAAATCCAGCCCACGCCATCCGATGGCGGCGCGTTGGCCAGCGTGGCCAGTTGCGGCGCCAGCGTCTGGGGAAGGGCCTTGAGTGGGCTTCCGAGTGGTGCAGATTTGGTTGATTTTTTCGCGGTGCTCTTGTGCTCTGGCTGGCTAGGCGCTTGCTTGACCGTCTTGGGCGCGGGCTTGGCCTTTGCCGCTGCACCAGTGTTCACGCTGTCCGGAAGTGCTTCGGTCACGTCGTACTCGTCCGCCGGGCGCGCTGCGCTGTCGCGCTCTTTGATGAGCAGCCATGCCGGCTTTTTCGGGTCAAAGCGCTTTCCGCCCATGCGCACCAGTGCCCAGCTGCCGTGCAGCTTTTCGCCTTGCAACGTGAACTTCAGATGCCCGTCGCGCAGCCCGGCGACGGGATCGCTGTGGGGAATCCAGTGTCCGCGTTCCCACAGCACGACCCGGCCCGCGCCGTACTGGCCTGGCGGAATCTGGCCCTCAAAGCTGTTGTAGCCGATGGGGTGGTCTTCCACCTGCACGGCCATGCGTTTGTCGCGCGGATCCAGGCTGGGGCCTTTGGGCACGGCCCAGCTTTTCATCGTGCCTTCGCATTCCAGTCGCAAGTCGTAGTGCAGCCGCGTGGCCCAGTGCTTGTGGATGACAAAGCGCAGCGCTCCGGCGGCGGGTTCCACCGTACCTTCGGGCTCGGGGGTTCGCCTGAAATTGCGCTTTTCCCGGTAGCGCGTCAGTGCGTCTTCAGATAGTTTTCGGCTGGCCATGGCGGGGCGTTCCCTCAGGCCGCCTTGCGTTTGGGCGCGGCGCTATCGCTGCCCTTTTTTGCGACTGATTTGCCAGCATGCTTCGGCGCTGATTTGGCGGGTGCCTTGGGCTTGGTGGCTGCCACTTTCGCTGCCGGTTTCTTGGTAGCTGGCTGGCTTTTGCCTGCCGTTTTGGTCCCTCCCTTGGCACCCAGGCTGCGTTGCAAAAGGGCGGTGAGGTCGATCACCTCCGCGCTCTCCGGCGCGCTCTCTTCGGGTTGCAGCACGGTTTCGGTGTCGCCTGCATCGCGCTTGTGTTCCACCAGCGCCATGACTTGCTCGCGGAACTCGTCCTTGAAGTCGTCGGGGTTCCATTTGCCGCTCATCTCGTCGACCAGTTGTGTCGCCATCTTGCGTTCGGCGGCGCTGATTTTCTGGCTGCCGGTTTTGGGCAAATCCAGTGCATCCACCGGCTTGACTTCGTCGCCCCAGCGCAGCAGGTTCAGCACCAGCGCCGGGCCGCAAGGCATCAACGCGGCCAAGTGCTGCTTGGTTTGAATCACCACCGTCGCCAAGCCCACCTTGCCGCTCTCGTGCAGCGTTTCGCGCAGCAGCGCGTACACCTTCGCGCCCTTGTTGATGGGCGCGAGGTAATAGGGGCGTTCGAGGTAGGAAAACGGGATGTCTCTGGCCGCGACAAAACGCTCAATCTCAATCGTCTGCGTGGTCTTGGGGAAGGCCGCCTCAATCTCTTCTTTCGACACCACGACGTATTCGCCGTCGCCCGTTTGCACGCCTTTGACGATGTTGTCGCTGGTGATTTCCTTGCCAGTGCGCTTGTTCACGCGCTTGTAGCCCACCGGGTCCATGGTGCGCTTGTCGAGCCAGTCGAAATCGATGCCTTGCTGGCTGGTGGCAGTGTGGAGACCCACCGGAATGTGCACCAGCCCAAAGGAAATCGCCCCTTTCCACAAAACGCGTGTCGCCATGGTTTGCCTCCGTTCGGCTTAGGCCGCAGCGTTTGACGATGGCATTGGCCGTCGGCTGCGCGCGTAGGAGTCTTGCTCCGGCGCCTGTCGGATTGCGACGGTGCGCAGTGCCGACAGGCAGGTGAGGCCAAAGCCCACACGCACGCCCCGCTTTTCGCCCAATGATGGCCATGTCGACGCCCCCGGCTCGCGTTTCAGGAGACCCGCATGAACCCATCCGATACCCATAACCCGCAGACTGCCCAACACCATGCCCAGGCGCAGCCTCCCGTCAACCGACCCAATGAACCTCACGCCGGAGACCACCTGTCGCAATACGGCATGCGGGCCGCGCAGGCTGTCAATGGAACGGCGTCGGCAGAGAATGCCCCCGAGGAAATCGACGGCGTGCAAGCCTTTGATGACGAGTACAGCACCCGCGAAGCGCGCGACCAACGACCGCGCAGCATTCCTACCGGCGCGGAAGGCCCGATGGGCGTTTCTGGCAACAATCGCTCCACGCCGCGCGAGTAGACGCGCAGAGATTTTCGGCGGGCTGCTACACTCTTCCCCGCAGGAGAGTGCACGCCCACGGACCCGTTCCACGGCGTGCCACCGAAGGCGCAAACTCCCATGAACGCTCAGGTACCGTACTGCACACCGTGGAACGTCCACACGTTCCAAACGCCGTCTGGAGAGCCGTCACACCTGTGACGCACCGAAGGAGCAAGGCCGCGCTCGCAGAGCAGGGCTGAATCTCTCAGGTACCGAGGACAGAGGGAGCGGCACGCAACCAACGTTTTGTTGGGTGCGACCACCGTTCTCTTGGAGTCTTCTCATGCGAGTCATCGTATTGGGCGCCGGCCTGCTCGGCGTCACCTCGGCTTATTTCTTGCGCCAACAAGGCCACGACGTCACCGTCATCGACCGCCAAGCCACGCCCGGGGCTGAGACCAGCTTCGCCAACGGCGGGCAAATCTCCGTCAGCCACGCTGAGCCTTGGGCGAACCCCGGCGCGCCGCTCAAGCTGCTCAAATGGCTGGGCCGCGAGGATGCGCCGCTCTTGTTCCGCCTGCGCGCCGACATGCGCCAGTGGCTGTGGGGCCTGCAGTTTCTGCGCGAATGCACGCCGGCGCGCACGCGCCACAACATTGGGCACATCGTGCGCCTGGGCACCTACAGCCGCGACACCTTGCAGGCGCTGCGCCGCGACCTAGGCCTGGAGTACGACCAACGCACGCAGGGCATCCTGCACTTCTATACCAGCCAGAAAGAGTTCGATGCGGCAGAAGCGCCCGCGCAGCAAATGCGCGAGCTGGGCTGCGAACGCCAGGTGATTTCTGCCGACGAAGCCGTACGGCTGGAGCCCGCACTGCGCCACATTCGCCCGCAGCTCGCCGGTGCCACCTACACCGCCGAAGACGAATCGGGCGATGCCAACCGGTTCGCCCGCGAACTGGCCGCGCGCTGCGTGGCCGACGGCGTCGAGTTCCGCATGGGCCACCACATCACTGCGCTGCGCGAGACGGCTGGACGCATCGACCATGTGGAAGTGACAGACAACGAGGGCCGCTATCAGCGGATTCAGGGCGATGCCTACGTGCTGGCGCTGGGGAGCTTCTCGCCATTGCTCGCCAAGCCGCTGGGCCTGAACCTGCCGATCTACCCGGCCAAGGGCTACTCGGTGACCATGCCGGTAAAAGACGCGTCCATGGCGCACCAGGTGTCGCTGACCGACGACGAATTCAAGCTCGTTTTCTCGCGCTACACGTCAGAGCAAGGCGACCGTTTGCGCATTGCGGGCACGGCCGAACTCAACGGCTACGACCGCGACTTGAACCCGGTGCGCTGCCAGGCCATCGTACGGCGGGTGGAAGCGCTGTTCCCTGGCGCGGGCGACAGCACGCAAGCCCAGTTTTGGAGCGGCCTGCGCCCTGCCACGCCGTCGAACTTGCCGATCATCGGCCAGTCGCGGGTGCAGAACCTGTTCCTCAACACCGGGCACGGCACGCTGGGTTGGACGCATTCTTGCGGCTCGGGCAAGAGCCTGGCGCGCATCGTCAGCGGCCTGGCGCCGGAGGTGGATTTCGCATTTGTGGGGGCTGGCGCCGCGCGGACCGCAAGCGGCGGCCTGGTGCCGGTGGGGCAGTAGAAATATACTAATTTAATAGCTGCTAAGGCTTACCCAATAAGCGCTAGAGGCCAATTTGACCAAAAAAAGCGCCCCGGGAGCGGGGCGCCTTGGATGCGGGCCGCAGCGGCCAGTGGGCTTCAGCCAGCAAACAGCTTGTTCGCCGTCTCGGCCACCAGCTTGCCCTGGTGGCGAGCGCCTTCGAGTTCGATGGCGCTGGGCTGGCGCTGGCCCTGGCCGCCCGCAATCGTCGTCGCGCCGTAGGGGCTGCCGCCGACGATTTCATCGAGCGTCATCTGGCCTTGGTGGCTGTACGGCAGGCCCACGATCACCATGCCGAAATGCAGCAAGTTGGTGATGATGGAAAACAGCGTCATTTCCTGCCCGCCGTGCTGCGTGGCGGTGGAGGTGAACGCACCGCCCACCTTGCCGTGCAGCGCACCGCGCGCCCACAGGCCGCCCGCCTGGTCCAGAAAGCTCGCCATCTGCGCCGGCATGCGGCCAAAGCGCGTAGGTGCGCCGATGACGATGGCGTCGTAGTGCTCCAGGTCGGCAATGCTGGCGACAGGCGCTGCCTGCTCCAGCTTGAAGTGCGCGGCCTTGGCCACCTCGGTGGGTGCGGTTTCGGGCACGCGCTTGATGTCCACCGTGGCGCCAGCAGAGCGAGCGCCTTCGGCCACGGCCGAGGCCATGGTCTCCAGGTGGCCGTAAGAGGAGTAGTAGAGAACGAGGACTTTGGACATGGGGTTTCCTTGGCTGGATGGAGAGGTTTGGGATTGGCCCGTGCGGACCGGTAACGCGGCAGCGCTCAGGGCGAGGCTTCAGCGCCCGCTGCGGCGCTCATCCAGGCTGAGCGCGCCAGCGCCCAGCGCCGAGATCAGCAGCATGCCGCCGACCACCGAGATGTTCTTCATGAACAGGAGCTTGGTCACCATCTGCTGCGCTTCGGGCACCGACCAGAAGGGGTGGAACAGCATGCTGGCGGCCAGTGTGAACAAGGCCATCGCCAGGCCCACCCAGCGCACCTTGAAACCGATGACCAGCGCCAGGCCCCCGAACAACTCCAGGGCGCCGACCAGTACGGCGAGCACGCTCGGGAAGGGCAGGCCGCCGCTGGCGATGTAGCCCGCGGTGCCGCCAATGTTGGTCAGCTTGCCGAAACCGGCGGGAATGAACATCAGCGCCAGCAGAATGCGGCCGGCGAGGGAGACGTACGCGGAATATTTGTCGTTCATGAAAGGATTCTTGAATCAGTGGGAAAGAAGAAGGTATGGCTGCGGGGTGCAGCCACTGCAGCAGGCCCAGCAGAGGTGCGCTACACCATGCATAGAACTTTATGCCGTCTGTAGTCAAAGATAAATCGGGCTGCGGCCGATTCACTGTTCTGAATTTCGTTTGAATGCGCATCCCCATTTGCGCGGCCGGAGCTGCGTGAGTGGGGGTGACTGCCTGTCGGTCCAGGCTTGTACCGCCGCTGCCCATAGCGAGAAATAGCTATTAAAAATATAGCATCTAGCGATTGATGGATAAGCGCTAGAGGCCGATTTCTATAAACTTTTCTGTCTGTACCTTGGTGCAAACGTCTTCGTCCGTCGGCGCCCCTTATTACCATTGCCCGATCGTCCTGCTGTCTATGGGCCCACCATGCCAACTCTGAATCTCCCCCTGCGCGGCCGCGTTGCCCTGGTGACCGGCGCAAACACCGGTATCGGGCTGGTGACGGCGCGTGTGCTGGCCCAGCGCGGCGCCCATTTGTTTGTCACTTGCCGCAATGCGGCCACCGGCGCGGCAGCGGTGGAGCAGATTCGCTCCGGCAGCGGCAATCTGCAGGTCGAAGCCTTGTCGATGGATCTGGCCGATTTCGCTTCGGTGCGCGCCTGTGCGCAAGCTTTTCTGGCACGCGAGCTGCCGCTGCACATACTGATCAACAACGCCGGCCTTGGCGGAACGAGCGGGCTGACTGCGTCGGGGTTTGAGCTGGCCTTTGGCGTCAATCACATGGGCCATTTTTTGTTCACGCAGCTGCTGCTCGAACGCATCCAACGCTCGGCACCGGCGCGCATCGTCACGGTGGCGAGCCGGGCGCATTTTCGTGCCACGGGTTTGGACTGGGAGGCTTTGCGCCAAGGCACACGCAGCCGCACCGGCATCGATGAATATTGCAACTCCAAGCTTGCCAATGTGCTGTTCAGCGCCGAACTGGGCCGCCGGCTGCAGGGCAGCGGTGTCAGCACCTACGCTGTGCACCCGGGCGTGGTGGCCTCGGACGTTTGGCGTGCGGTGCCGTGGCCGATTCGTCCGTTGATGAAGCTCGGCATGATTTCTACTGAGGAAGGTGCCGCCACGAGCTTGCATTGCGCCACCGCACCCGAACTTGCCACAGCGTCTGGCCTGTACTACGACAAGTGCCGGCCGCGCCCGCCGGGTGCCCTGGCGCTCGACGTGGCCTTGGCCGCCCAGTTGTGGCAGCGGTGTGAAGCCTGGACAGAGCGGGAAGCGAGCGCCCGCTGACGTTTCCTGAACGGTGGGCAAACCCTGCCACCTCTCGGGCGGTTCAGCGTGGCTTCAAGCGGCTTGTTCTCGACCTGCACGGTCAGAACGGCTCCCTCTGGCGAGCATGGCTGAGCTGGCTGGGAGTGGGCCGAGCCCGGTCAATGCATGTTCCCTGGAAGCCATGACGATGGGCGCGCTGGCGGGGTCGGTCTCGAACAGCGGCTCGCCGAGCAGCGCCTTGACGCGGGCGCTGACGATATGAATGTCCAGCTCAAGAACATGCTGCTCTGCCAGGATCGCGTCCTTGAGTGCAGCAAAGCATGCGCCGTCTCGAAGGGGCGATTTTGAGTCAGTCATATGGATTCTCCCGTGATTGATTCATCAGCGCTCGGTCAGGGTGCGCGGTACCGGTTCGAACCACCGAACCGGTACGGCAAAAGCAAGCTTGACCAGCATGTGGCAAGCATTGCTCCCGCACAGGCTTTTGTCCGTGCGCTAGCGAACACTGGGCGCGCTGCTTCACCGGGAAAACCCCATCCAATGGAGTTGTGTGATGGCGCAGACCATTTGCGCTTGATCCGACAGCGAAAGTTGCGTCGGCCTGAAATACACAGGCCAAGAACCAGACCGACTTGGCGCAGGCGATGTCTTGAAGCGCTCGAAACTCTGGGGAGTTCAGTGCCGCCAGTCATTTGTGCGGTAACGCACAGATGAGGCACACTGGCGCTCGTATGCTGATGGGTTAACACACCGTCTGCGGCGCAATTCCGCCTGAGAACTTGCACATGGGTACCAATCCAGATCAATCGGCCAACAGTTTGCTGGCGGCGCTTCCGCCCGCGGAATGGCTGCGCATCGCACCGCTGCTTGAGGAGGTGGACTTGCCGCTCGGTTTCGTGTTGCACGAATCGGGCGGAAAAATGAGCCACGTGTACTTCCCGATCAATGCCATCGTGTCCATGCTGTACGTTTTGGAAGACGGCAGCTCGGCCGAGATCGCAGTGGTGGGCAATGAGGGCGTGATCGGCATTGCGCTCTTCATGGGCGGCGAAACCACGCCGCGCCGGGCTGTGGTGCAGAGCGCCGGCAAGGGCTACCGGCTGCGCGCCGCAGACATCAAAGAGGAATTTGCGCGTTCCGGGCCGGTGCTGCACCTGCTACTGCGCTACACCCTGGCGCTGATGACGCAGATGGCGCAAACCGCCGTATGCAACCGCCACCATTCCCTCGACCAGCAGCTTTGCCGCTGGCTGCTGCTGAGTTTGGACCGCCTCACGGGCAACGAACTGGCGATGACGCAAGAGCTGATCGCCAACATGCTGGGCGTGCGCCGTGAGGGCGTGACCGAGGCGGCGCTCAAGCTCCAGAGGCTTGGCCTGATCAAGTACGCGCGCGGCCGCATCACCGTGCTCGACCGCGCCGGGCTGGAGCAGCGCACCTGCGAGTGCTATGGGGTGGTGAAGAATGAATACGATCGCCTGTTGCCCTACCGAATGGCCCGGTAGGACCCTGCAAACGTGCGCTGGCGCACAGACGGTCCCTGGCGCGGACCGCTACAAAGGCCCATAGGGCGACGCATGGTGCGCGGCCCTCAGCCAAGGCCTCAACATGATCACGCGCGCGACATCGCTCCCATTCACGCTGGAGCAGCAGAAAGCCGCCATGGCCCGCGTGGGCGCGCCGCCCGCAGGCCGGGCAGCAGGGCCCGCCGTTCTGGCAACCCAAGCCACTAAGTCCGCAGCGCCATCGTCCATCCGCCTGGCCGACACCGCAGACGGGTTTCCAGGGACGAATACGAAGTGAGCGCGGCACAGAGTTCGCTCAGCGGCCAGACACGGCGGCTGTCGCGCGCGATGCGGTAGCCAGATCGGGGCAGCGCAGCACCCTTTGTGTGCGCTGGCACACAGTCAGAACCTGCCGCGGCCACCACACTGGAGCTCGGTTGGTCAATGCGTATGGGCGTGGGTGCTTCCGAACGCCACCCCGTTCAGGGTGTTTCTGAACAAACAGTGAAAAACATCCCTATGCCCCAAGCTCAAAATCTCCTCATCCAGCAGCTTCCCCCGGCCGTTCGCAAGCGCCTGCAGGAGCAGTGCGAGCCGTTTGAACTGGTGCTCTCCGCCGAACTCAGCAAGCGCGGGCAGCCGCTCAGCCACGCCTACTTCCCGCACTCCGGCTTCATTTCATTGGTGATCGATGTAGACACCTACCCAGCGCTGGAGGTAGGGATGGTGGGGCGCGAATCCATGCTCGGGTCCGAGCTGGTGCTGGGCTTGGCCAAGACGCCGTGGCGCGCCCTGGTTCAAGGGGCGGGCCACTGTTGGCGCATTGATGCACAGACCCTGAGGCAGGAATGCGACGCCAGCCCCGCGCTGCGCCAGGTGATTCAGACCAGCCTGCTGGTGCGGCTCCACCAGCAGACGCTGGCTTCGGCTTGCGAGCGGTTTCACGAAATTGGCCCGCGTCTGGCCCGCTGGCTGCTGATGAGCCAGGACCGGGCACATGCCGATACCTTTTACGTCACCCAGGAATTCATGGCCCTCATGCTGGGCGTACGGCGCGTGGGCGTCACCGTGGCCGCCAACGAGTTCCAGAAAAACGGGCTGATTGAATACCACCGCGGCGAGCTGACCGTGCGGAATCGTCCGGCGCTGCAGGCGCAGGCTTGTAGCTGTTACGCCGCCGACCTGCAACTCCATGCCGAACTGACCGAAGGCCAAGCGTAGGCTTGCGCGTCAAGGCCAGAGTGCCGGACCTCGCCGATGCGGGGTCGCACTTGTATATGCTATTAATTAAATAGCTTTAAACACACTACACATAAGCGCTAGAGGCCAATTTCATTAAAATTTTTGGCATCGCCTCAGCCTGCCGACGCGCCCAGCCCCAGCTGCGCCATAAGCGCCATGGCGCCGGCCGGTGCCCGCTCCTTGGCGCCGTTGATGAAGTAGACGAACACATCGCGTGGCCGCGCGCCGCTGGGCCGCGCGCCGCCGGTCCAGGCGCGCACGCCCTGGGCCCACTCGGCGATGGCGCCGGGCGGGTAGCCGGTCGGCACATCGGCCTGGCTGCGCATCAGGCGCAGGTAGGCGAAGTCGGCCTCTGCGTCGGCGATGGCGGGGAAATTGTCCGAATCCGTGCACACCGGAACGCAGCCGTAGCGGCGCGCCAGGGCCAGGAAGGCCGGCGTGGCAAAGCTCTCGTGGCGCACGTCCAGCGCATGGCGCAGGCGCCGGCCGTCCACTTCCCTGGGCAGCAGCGCGAGGAAGGCCTCGAAGTCTTCCGGCTCGAACGCCTTGGTCGGCATGAACTGCCAGACGATGGGGCCGAGCTTGTCGCGCAATTCGGCAATGCCGCTGTCAACAAACCGGGCAATCGAGTCGCCCGCGCCCGCCAGCACCCGGCGGTTGGTGGCATAGCGGCTCGCCTTCAGCGAGAACAGAAATCCGTCCGGCGTCTCGCCGTGCCACTTGGCAAAGGTCGGCGGCTTGAAGGTGCTGTAGTAAGTGCCGTTGACCTCGATGGCGCTGAGCTGGCGGCTGGCGTAGTGCAGCTCTTTGCTGTGCGCCAGGCCCGCAGGATAGAAGTTGTCGCGCCAGGGCTCGAAGGTCCAGCCGCCGATGCCGATGCGGATGTGCTGGTTGGTGCTGGGGGTGGTGTCCACGGTGGCCTCTTTGGCGAATCCACGGGGTGGCCACTGTAGCAGTGGCGCAGCAGCGGTGGGCTGCGCGCGCCGTGGGAATGGGGCTCGAAATCTTCGCGCAAGGCATGTGCAGTACTGGCTCTGCGCGAAACCGCTGTTGACGCTTTTGTCCAGGAGCAGCCCTTGGAGGCTGAGGCAGAATTCGGATACACCCCAGCAATCTGCGGGGACGATGTTCCAAATCCATCGAAATTTCCATGAGGATCAGTGACAACTTGAAGGCCTGGGCCAACCGAATCAAACGTGACGGCGTGACACTTTGGTTTGCAGGCAAAAATCCCCAAACCCCATGGTACGCAAAGGCCCTGGGCGTGTTTGTGGTGGCCTATGCGCTGAGTCCCATTGACCTGATTCCCGACTTCATCCCAGTGCTGGGCTATGTCGATGATGTTTTGCTGCTTCCCGGCCTCATCTGGCTAACCATCAGGCTCTTGCCGCCTGAAGTCCTCGCGGAATGTCGCGGTCAAGCAGATGAGTGGATGGAAACGAAGGGCTCGAAGCCAAGCAGCCGGGTCGGCGCGGTTCTTATCGTCGTGTTATGGCTGGCCATAGGCGCGGCTACATGGTTTTGGTTGGGGTCCCGTCCATAAGACGTTGGAGCTGGACACCCATGGGGGCCTGACCTGGTGGGCATGCATGTCTATCTCTCGTCCCCGACCTTTGGCATCACCTGTGCAACACCGCTGTAGGGAGACCCATAAGGTGAGAAATCCACTCTATGTAAATCAACGACTTACGGGTGAGTGGGAAACATAGGTGAGAAACCTGTGACCCATAAGATGAGAAATTTCCCCACGTATTCAATTCTCGGCAAGACAGACAGGGCCAGCGGAGCGTCTGTACTCAGCTACTCATGCACAAACAACTTTTAAAGTCGGAGGTACGAGCGAGCTACACACGCGTTGCGCTGTAGGCCGAGGGGTGCCGCATGCGCGCAGGTGCCAGACCGCAAATCGGTTGTCCGTTGGCGGAATGACATTTCGTCGACAACAGTCGGGCATGCCTTTCACACCGTTTCACATGGGAGCCGGCCTGACCGCGAAAGCGGTGCTGGACGGGCGAATCAGTGTCATCAGCTTCGGTATCGCCCAGGTTTTGATGGATATAGAGCCGGGTGTGCGCATGCTCACGGGCAAAGGTGACCTTCACGGCTGGACGCACACCCTGGCCGGAGCGCTCGCCATAGGCGCAATCGCCACACTGGTCACTCCTTTGTTGATTCGCCCCATCGTGAAACGGTGGAATTCCGAGCTGGCGCACTACCGCGTGCATTGGTTGATGGTTCCAGCGGCGCCTCGGAAATGGGCCGTGGCAGCCGGCGCATTTTTCGGCACGCTCAGCCACATCGTGCTCGACGGCATTATTCATCGCGATATGTTGCCCATCGCTCCTGTCAGCGACTTGAATCCACTAATGTCGCTGCTAGGGCACGACACCGTTTACCTGCTTTGCGCCGCCGCAGCTGTTGCGGGGACTGGTGCTTGGCTTCTGCGCAAATGGACAACATCCAGAGCCACGATCCAAGAAGTGAATCGACCCGACTTCCCTAGGGATGGCCTGCATAACTCCCTGCGGTCTGTGATAGCGCGGCCTCGGGCGGTCTACTGCGTTGCTTTTTTTGCCAATAGCTGGGCTATTGGCTGCAAAAAGACGCCTTGTAGTCCATCCCGATCCGCACTATCACCGCCTCGCGAGGGTTATGCAGGACATCCCTGGACATCTTTTGTAGGTGACGGCAAGAGGAGAGAAAAGTGCAGCAAAGGTTGAGTGTCCGGTGTGCATATAGCCAACGGCCACCCAAGCGCATTGCCGCGGCTTGAGAGCGTTTCGGTCGCGCACTGTCAGCGCTTTTGTTGGAACGGACTTCTTCGGGAAGGCCTCGTTCGTGCCTGCTGGTAGTTCGCCGAGTCGAATGAGTCTCGCTGAGACTTCAGCTCCTCGCCATCGATGCGCTCTGCCAGGCTCTCAAGGTCGGCCTGCGCAACGCCGAGTGACGCGAAATGCTCCCTCCACGTGTTCACGACGCCAATGACTTCGACAACCAGCACAGCCGCTTGCGCCTGCGTAAGGCCGAAAGCCTGCGTTTGCGTCATGGCGTTGGCCAGAGTGGAGACGTTAAGGTCGTCCCCACAAATGAACTCTTGGAAGCCTTGCCCCGAGTTGGAAGGCAGAACGTCGTAGGCTGGAGCCAGCCGAAACTGGGCAAATCCACCTGGATTCACGACCAGCAAGGAGTGGTTCTTTTCGTGGTCGTCGGTGTTGTCGATGAGGATGTTGAAGACCATCCGCTTGAACAGCTCTCGCGCATCAGAGGCGTTTACATCATTTTCTGACACACCCGCGCGTCGAAGAATTCGAGCCAGCTCTGGGTAGCCCATCTCCGGGTCCTGCCCGCTCGCGGTGCTTACCCGAATAGCGGTACCCGCTGAGATGCAGTGAACTCGCTTGTCGCCCTTGCGGTCGAAGCGCCGGATGACAATGGCATTGAGCCCGTCCACTGAGATGACGTTGGTTTGCGCCACGTTGATTCCGGCCTTGGCCGCCAGCGTCATGGACGCGTGCTCTACGAGAGGTGAATCGACAGGCTCCCCGTTGAAGAACTTGATGACCCACTGCTCGCCATCAATGACGATAAGGGCTTTGGGCTTGGCACCTCCAAGTGGCGTGCCGCCGCCTGCAATGATTTGAGACTCAATGTCTGTCAGTGATTCGCCCTCTTGGACCTTGGCAACCACTTCGCTCAGTGTCTGTGCATCCTCCAATCGGGGCAAAGGTCCGCGGCCCTTCGGGATGTATTCTGTAGCCGAAGTCGAGACACCGAGCGCCCCAAAACGGTCGTCTCCGGCGTAATACAGGTATTCCATGAGAGACAAGCGGTCCGGCTTGTCGATGAAGCGAATCACCTTCTCGCCCCAGCGGTCGGGCCTGGCATCGTCCACGGCGCCTGCCGCGCGCGGATGCTTACTCTCAAGCCGGCCGGCCGGAAGAAACACAACATCCTCCAGCGGAAGGTCTTCGCTTAACGGAAATCCCTCGCTGAGCCATTCGGGACCGTAGTGCAGTGACACACCTTTGCCAGCCGCGACAAGACTCAGGGCGCCAACGTAGCAAGGTGCGTCCTCGCCCAAGTACCAAAGAAACAGGTTATCGCAGCGCATTGCCAGCTCCCCGGGCTTTGTTGGCAGTAGCGCTGATTCGGGCTTCTTGCGAAGCACGTGCACGTGTGCGGCCTAGTTCTTCGGCCTCCCGAACCTCAAGCTCCAAGGCTCCCCTGTCATTTGCGGGCGCGGCAAGCTCGGCAATCGCACCGTCACGGCTCATCAACCACAAAGCGCTGGCAATAATTCCAATGCTGATGGCCGGATCCCCCGCCTCCAAGCGCTGCAGCGTCGAGATGCTGACCCCCATACGTTTTGCCCAGCTCGCCAATGACTCTTTGCGGCGAAGCCTGGCAACAGCCAGGTCCGCGCCCAGCTTTTCGATGGCGGCCAGGGTGGAGGGAGGGAGGCGGTCTATCGCTTTAGGTGTGCGGGACATGATGATGTATAGGCATGAACTAGAATAGTTTGTACTTATGCATAGGTATTTTGTCAATCTTAGCCATAGCCTCTATGGCCCGATCTTCCATAGAATACCGATGCAACAGCACTAAATATGCTGGCTTGTACTTATGTATAGGAATTCATGAGGCGCTATCGCACCTCATGATCTGCGGCTATCGGTAGGCGTTGGCTGGATGTCCACGGGCAGGTCCCTGTCGTGAGGCACTGAGGCCATTTAGGTGGTGGCGTCCGTTCGGTATGAACCGCTCCGCAGCAAGCTTCGCAAAGGGCCGCACATTCCCGACATCACAAGTTGAACAAACGTTGCGCTACGCCGCGACTCCTTTTGGTGGGCTCTCCCTTACCCCACCCCTAAAATCCACCCCTCCACTCTCGCTAACGTCTGCATACCGGGGTCCAGGTCCGGATGCAGGGCGATTTGCAGCTCTCCCGATGCATCAGCCAGCTTGAGCCAATGGGCAATCGCGTAGGCGTCATGCTGGTCACCGGTCATCTCCTGGCTTGCGGGGAACCGGTGCTTGTAGAGCGCGGGGTAGGCTTCCACGATGGAAGACCTCCTCTGTGGCACAGAGAGCCCATCGAACGGCCAGAAGTGCACATCCTTGCCTAGCCGCTCTCGCAGAAACAGCAGCCAGGGGATGCCGGAGTGCGTGGATTTTGCGACCGAGCCCTGGCAGCCAAAATGAAATACTGACTTGGCCTTGCAACGCTGCTCGGTGATGCGGCGCCACTTGGCGTTGCCAGTGCGCGCTGCGCCATTGCCCGCCAAGCCGTCTCGCACAAAGTCCACATAGACATGGGGCTCATCGGTCGGCCAGTGGCGACGGAAATCGCGAAGGAACACGTCCCAGTCCGGCAGTATCTGGTGGTACTCAAAGTACCGTATCGGGAAAGAAAACCCATGGTCGATACCCACGATGGTGGGGGTCGGCTGGCTCAAAGTTTCCAGCAACCAGTGGGCGACAGCCTGACGTGTCCAGTATCGCTTGGGGCCGGACGGGGGCATCACTTCCTCCGCCTCGTCCTCGGATGTGGCCATGTAGACACGCAGTCCCTTGAGGCCGCTGGTCGGGGTTTCTGCACCCGAGTAGTCGATGCCGACGTAGCGCTTGAACTGCGTATTGGAACTGCGCCCGTTATCGTCCAAGGTCATGATGCTTTCGATCCCAACAGTGCAACCACATCTGTCCACAGTCCAGTGATTGTCTCGCCCTCAGCCTGGGCACGTAAATAGGAGATGGCGCTTACCACCTGAGCGACTTCATAGCCACGGGTGGCTTAGAAGACGCCACGCTTTCAAGTACCCATTCACGGTGAGTTCGCCACCTCACGGGTGGCTTAGAAGAAGGATTGCGAGCGTCTCGAAACAGCGATGTAGTTCGCCACCTCACGGCTGGCTTAGAAGCATGCCGTAGGCGCGGAACTCGCCGGCATTGCGTTCGCCACCTCACGGGTGGCGTCCATCTAACTTTGATGGACGCTTATGAATTTCAGGAACTTGCCCCGTCGTCGCCACAGCGCGGAATTGAAGACAGCGGTGCTTGCCGAATGCGCGGCACCGGGCGCATCAGTTTCTCTGTCATTTGACATGAGCTCAATAAAAGGCCGCGATGAAAAGCGAGAAACCCATAAATTTCTCAACTTATGGGTCTCACTTTCTCAACTTATGGGTCGCCTTACACCTACAACACCATCAAACGTCAATATTCCCCGCCCGCAGCGCATTCGTCTCAATGAACTCCCGCCGAGGCTCCACCTCGTCGCCCATCAGCATGGTGAACACGCGGTCGGCTTCGATGGCGTCGTCGATCTGCACGCGCAGGAGGCGGCGCACCTCGGGGTCCATGGTGGTTTCCCAGAGCTGCTCGGGGTTCATTTCGCCCAGGCCCTTGTAGCGCTGGCGGCTGGTGGTGCGTTCGGCCTCCGAGATCAGCCAGGCCATGGCTTCGCGGAAGTCGCCCGCTTTTTCCGACTTCATGCGCTCGCCTTCGCCGCGCTGCACGCGCGCGCCTTCGCCGAGCAAACCGCGGAAGGTGTCTGCTGCGGTGGCCAGGGCGGCGTAGTCGGCGCCGTGGATGAAGTCCTGTGTGATGACGCTGCTTTTGATGTTGCCGTGGTGGCGGCGGCTGATGCGCAGCAAGGGCTTGTCGGTGCGGGCGTCGAATTCGCTGGCCACTTCGGCCGGGATGCCGGTGCTGGAGAGCTCGCGCAGAGCGGTTTGCAGGGCGACGGCGCTGGCTTCGGCGGCATCCACGGTGTCGAGGTTCAGATGCACGCCGCCGGCAATCGCGCGCAGGGCTTCGAAGTCCATGAAGTTGGACAGGCGCTGGATGACGTTTTCAGCCAGCTGGTGCTTTTGCGCGAGCTCGGAAAGGGTGTCGCCGGTCAGCGTCTGTGGGTCCGTGCCGCCCGTGGCCACACTGGCATCGCGCAGCGCCACGCGCAGCAGGAAGGTGTCCAGCGCGGGCGCGTCCTTCAGGTACAGCTCTTCCTTGCCGGCCTTCACTTTGTACAGCGGCGGCTGGGCAATATAGATGTGGCCGCGCTCGACCAGTTCGGGCATCTGGCGGTAGAAGAAGGTCAGCAGCAGGGTGCGGATGTGCGCGCCGTCCACGTCGGCGTCGGTCATGATGATGATGCGGTGGTAGCGCAGCTTGGCGACGTCGAAGTCGTCGCTGCCGGTGCTCCCCCCGGCCTTGCCGATGCCGGTGCCCAGGGCCGTGATCAGCGTGAGAATTTCATTGCTGGTCAGCAGCTTTTCGTAGCGGGCCTTTTCCACGTTCAGAATCTTGCCGCGCAGCGGCAGGATGGCCTGAAATTTGCGGTCGCGGCCCTGTTTGGCCGAGCCCCCGGCGGAGTCGCCCTCGACGATGTAGATCTCGCACATCGCCGGGTCTTTTTCCTGGCAGTCGGCCAGCTTGCCGGGCAGGCCCATGCCGTCGAGCACGCCCTTGCGGCGCGTCAGGTCGCGGGCCTTGCGGGCGGCTTCGCGGGCGCGGGCGGCCTCGATGATCTTGCCGCAGATGATCTTGGCGTCGCCCGGGCGCTCCTGCAGGTAGTCGGTGAGCAGCTTGCCCACGATGTCTTCCACCGGCGCGCGCACTTCGCTCGACACCAGCTTGTCCTTGGTCTGGCTGCTGAACTTGGGCTCCGGCACCTTCACGCTCAGAACGCAGCACAGGCCTTCGCGCATGTCGTCGCCGGTGACTTCGACCTTGGCCTTCCTGGCGAAGTCGTTTTCGTCGATGTACTTGTTGATGACGCGCGTCATCGCGGCGCGCAGGCCGGTGAGGTGGGTGCCGCCGTCGCGCTGCGGGATGTTGTTGGTGAAGCACAGCACCTGCTCGCTGTAGCCGCTGTTCCACTGCATGGCGACTTCCACGCCGATGTGCGTGCCGGAGATGCCGCCGTAAGTTTCGGCCGGGCGCTCGCCGGCAGCGTAGAACGAGTTCGGGTGCAACACGGTCTTGCCCTTGTTGATGAACTCGACAAAGCCGCGCACGCCGCCGGTGCCGGAGAAATCGTCTTCCTTGCCCGTCCGCTCGTCCTTCAGGCGGATGCGCACACCATTGTTCAGGAACGAGAGTTCGCGCAAACGCTTGGCCAGAATCTCGTAGTGGAAGTCGCTGTTTTCCTTGAAAATTTCGGTGTCGGGCAGAAAGTGCACCTCTGTGCCGCGCTTGTCGGTATCGCCCATCACGCGCATGGGGGAGACCTCCACGCCGCCCGCAGACTCAATGATGCGGTTCTGCACAAAGCCGCGGCTGAATTCCAGCACGTGCACCTTGCCTTCGCGCCGCACCGTGAGGCGCAGCATGCTGGACAACGCATTCACGCACGACACACCCACGCCGTGCAGGCCGCCCGAGACCTTGTAGCTGTTCTGGTTGAACTTGCCGCCGGCGTGCAGCTCGGTCAGCGCGATCTCGGAGGCACTGCGCTTGGGCTCGTGCTTGTCGTCCATCTTCACGCCGGTGGGAATGCCGCGGCCGTTGTCGGTGACGGAGACCGAGTTGTCCGAGTGGATGGTGACGACGATGTCGTCGCAATGCCCGGCGAGCGCTTCGTCGATGGAGTTGTCCACCACTTCAAAGACGAGGTGGTGCAGGCCGGTGCCGTCGGAGGTGTCACCGATGTACATGCCGGGGCGTTTGCGCACCGCTTCCAGGCCTTCGAGGATGGTGATGGCGCCTTCGCCATAGCCTTCGCTGGCGCCGGCCTGGTGGGCGTCGATCCGCTGGACAGGCGTGAGCGGTTCGTCGGATTCGGGCAGGTTGTGTTCAGCGGTCATAAATTTCTAGCCAAATTGGCCTGTAGCGCTTATAGATAAAGCGTTAGTAGCTATAAAAATTGCAGTAAAAGCACTTGGCGTCTTGCACCACTGCAGCCTTGGAAAAGGAAGCACCACGCCAGCGGCCACCGTGGAACTGGCTCCGCCAGGCCACTGGGGGCGTCCCTCTTCCCGCAACGCACAGCGCGTTGCGAGAGAAGGGGGAAGGAGCGCAGCGACACAGGGGGAAGGCCCTATATCCTCATTGGCATCACAACGTATTTGAAGCTGTCGTTCTCCGGGATGGTGATCAGCGCCGAGCTGCTGCCATCGGCCAGGGCGATCTGCACCATGTCCTGCGGCATGCTGGCGAGCGCGTCGATCAGGTAGGTGACGTTGAAGCCGATCTCGATCGGCTCGCCGCCGTAGTCGATATCCAACTCGTCCACGGCCTCTTCCTGCTCGGCGTTGTTGCTGGTCACGCGCAGGCTGCCGGGTTCCAGGTTCAGGCGCACGCCCTTGAACTTGTCGCTGGTCATGATGGCGGTGCGCTGCAGGCTGGCCAAGAGGGGCGCACGGCCCAGGGTAATGGTGTTGCCGTGGCTGCGCGGAATCACGCGGTTGTAGTCGGGGAACTTGCCCTCGACCAGCTTGGTGACGAACTCCATCGCACCGAAGCTGAACTTGGCCTGGTTATTGGCGAACTGCATCTCGATCGCGGCGTCGCCTTCGCTCAGCAGGCGCTGCAGTTCCAGCACCGTCTTGCGCGGCAGGATCACTTCCTGCTTGGGCACGTCGATATCCAGCGTCGCGCTGGCAAACGCCAGGCGGTGGCCATCGGTGGCGACCAGGCTGAGCGTTTTGCCTTCGGCGACGAACAGGATGCCGTTGAGGTAGTAGCGAATGTCCTGCACCGCCATGGCGAAGGCCACCTGGCCGAGCAGGCTTTTGAGGGCTTTTTGCGGAATGCTGAAGGCGGGGCCGAAGTTGGCGGCTTCCTGCACCAGCGGGAAGTCTTCTGCCGGCAGGGTCTGCAGCGTAAAGCGGCTTTTGCCACCCTTGAGCACCAGCTTTTCCTGCGCCGTCTCCAGGCTCACCGTCTGGTCACCGGGCATCGTGCGCAGCACGTCGATCAGCTTGCGCGCCGCCACCGTGGTGGTGAAGTCGCCGGTGTCGCCGCCCAGCTCGGCCGTGGTGCGGATCTGGATCTCCAGGTCGCTGGTGGTCAGTTGCAGGGCGTTGCCGGTCTTCCTGAGCAGCACGTTGGCCAGGATCGGCAGGGTGTGGCGGCGCTCAACGATGCCCGCGACCGATTGCAGTACTGCGAGAACCTTGTCTTGGGGGGCCTTCAGAACGATCATTTCATCCTCTTTTGGTTTTCTCTGGGAATGGGCGCCGTCTCCCGCGCCACGCAACCCGCCATTTTGCCCGTGCTCAACCCTTGAGCGTCTGCTCCAGCACATGCAGCTGCTGGTTCAGTTCGGTCAGTTGCTGGCGTTCGCCCGAAATTTTGCGCACTGCGTGCAGCACCGTGGTGTGGTCGCGCCCGCCAAACAATTCTCCGATTTCCGGAAGACTCTTCTGCGTCAGCTCTTTGGCCAGGTACATGGCAATCTGACGCGGCCGGGCAATGCTGGCCGGGCGCTTCTTGCTGTACATGTCGGCCACTTTGATCTTGTAGTAGTCGGCCACCGTCTTCTGGATGTTTTCAACGCTGATCTGGCGGTTCTGGATGGAGAGCAGGTCGCGCAGGGCTTCGCGTGCCAGCTGAATGGAAATTTCCTTCTGATTGAAGCGCGAATACGCCAGAATTTTGCGCAGCGCGCCCTCGAGCTCGCGCACGTTCGAGCGCACGTTCTTGGCCACGAAGAAGGCGACTTCCTCGGGCATTTCCACGCTCTCGGCGCGCGCCTTGTTGATCAGGATGGCGACGCGCATTTCCAGCTCGGGCGGCTCGATGGCCACCGTCAGACCGGAATCAAAGCGCGAGACCAGGCGCTCGTGGATGTCTGCCAGGCCCTTGGGGTAGGTGTCGCTGGTCATCACAATATGGCTCTTCTTGGCCAGCAGGGCCTCGAAGGCGTTGAAGAACTCTTCCTGGGTGCGGTCCTTGTTGGCGAAGAACTGAACGTCGTCGATCAGCAGCAGATCGAGCGAGTGGTAGCGCTCTTTGAACTCGTCAAAAGTTTTGCGTTGGTACGACTTGACCACATCCGAGACGAACTGCTCAGCGTGGATGTAGAGAACTTTGGCATTTGGCCGGTCGGCGAGCAGCTTGTTGCCCACGGCGTGCACCAGATGGGTCTTGCCCAGACCGACGCCGCCATAGATGAACAGCGGGTTGTACAAATGCCCCGGCATGCCGGCCACGTGCATGGCAGCTGCGCGCGCCATGCGGTTGGCCGTGCCCTCCACCAGGGTGTCGAAGGTGAGGGCGGGGTTCAAGCGATTGCGTGGGGCGGCGCTCGCTTGCGCGTCGTCGTGGCGCTGCTGGGCGGGCGAGGCATCGCCACCCTGTACTTGGCTGTTTGGTGCGGGAGCATGCGTGCGCACGGCGCTCGTGCGCTGAGCAAGCGCTAACTCCAAAGCTACAGGCTGGCCGTAAATCAACTCCAGCACAGAAGCGATACGGCCGGCGTATTGGGCGCGAATCCAGTCGAGCGTGAAGCGGTTGGGCACATACAGCGTGGCGCGCGAAAGGTCTTCCGAGATCTGGGCGCTGAGGGGTTTGATCCAGGTGGCGAACTGCTGGGCGGGCAGATCCTGGGCCAGTTGCTCCAGGCAGGCCTGCCACAATGCCTGGCCTGGCTGCGGGTCGGATGGGCTGGGCGCGGGATACGCGAGTTCCTCTGTCATGTAGGGAAAATTCTTGTGGATAGAGGGAACGAACGAAGGGCCGCGATTGTATCTTGTCCAGACCTTATCCACACCCTGCGCCTGGTCCATTTCGTGATTCTCAGGCGTCCCACATTGCCCTGGCCCCCCAAGCCTGCGATAATCGCCGGTTTCCCTGAAACTGTTCAGGGCAAATGCATCGCAATGTCGGCTCCCCCTAGGGTTTCCTCGGTGGGTCGCTGGCCCGAACATTCTCCAAGGAAAGACCATGAAACGCACGTACCAACCCTCCAAGACCCGCCGCGCCCGCACCCACGGTTTCCTCGTGCGCATGAAGACGCGCGGCGGCCGCGCCGTGATCAACGCGCGCCGCGCCAAGGGCCGCAAGCGTTTGGCCGTCTGAGCCTGCGTGGGCCGCACGGCTGCGCACCAGGTGTGCGCCGCACAGGGGGCCAGCACCCGGACGCCTCGAAAGCAACCAGCAGCTGCGTCCACGCGTGCTCTTCGCATTTATGCAGCGCCTGAAAACCCGTCCGCAGTTCCAAGCCACACTGTCCGGCGCTACCGTGGCGCGCACGCCGCACTTTGCCCTGCACCGTCTGCCGCTGGCGACGCCGCCAGAGGCGTCCGAGCCAGTGCCTGGCCTTGGGCGCGTGCCTGTTGCGCTCATCGCACCCGGTGCCGTCTGGTTGGGGGCCATGGTGCCCAAGCGCTGGGCACGGCGCGCCGTGACGCGCAATGCCATCAAGCGCCAAATATATGGTGTGGCTGCGGTGTTTGAGTCGCGCCTGCCGGCCGCGGCGCATGTGGTGCGCCTGCGCTCGACGTTTGACCGCCAGCAGTTTGTGAGCGCCTGCTCGGCGCCGCTCAAGCTCGCAGTGCGCGAGGAATTGCACGCGCTGTTCGAGCGCTCGCTTCGGAGCCCGCTCTGATGCGCAGGCTTTTGATCGCGCTGGTGCGCGGCTACCGCCTGCTGCTGAGTCCATGGCTGGGCTCAGCCTGCCGTTTTGAGCCGACGTGCTCCGTGTACGCCATCGAGGCCCTTGAGCGCCACGGCGCGGTTGCGGGCAGTTGGCTGACCGTGGCGCGTCTGGCGCGCTGCCAGCCCTGGTGCCAGGGCGGCCACGACCCTGTGCCACAAGAGCCGCCTCGCGCCACACGTTTGTTTTCGCGCCTGCTGAATCCGCACGAATCCCCTTCCTCTGCTTCTGAGAAGACTCCATGAACGACATCCGCCGCACCATTCTGTGGGTCATATTCGGCTTTTCCATGGTCCTGTTGTGGGACAAATGGCAGGTACACAACGGCAACCGTGGCACGTTTTTTCCGGCGCCGGTGCAGCAGGCGCCCGCCGCCTCGGCCCCTAACAAGCCTCTACCGGCGGATTTGCCGACAGTCGCTGGAACGTCTCCCAGTGTTCCCACCCTGGCCGCAACGTCGGAGCAAGCGGCTCCTTCGACGCGTGAAAAAATCGCGATTGAAACCGATGTATTTCACGCAGTGCTCGACAGCCAAGGCGGCACCCTGTCAGAGTTGGAACTGAAGCATTACAACGAGCAGTCGCGCAACCGCAGCTTCATGGACTCGATCAAAGGCGTTTTCGGTCAGCCTGTGCCTGCGGTTGAAGTCACTCCCGTCGTGCTGATGGAAGACGGCAGCCCGGCTTCTCGCTATGTGGCGCAAACCGGTCTGCTCAATACGGTGGATGCGGGCGCAAGCTTTCCCAATCACCTGACACCGATGAATGCGCTGCCGGGACCACGGATACTCGCTGACGGTGTAAAGACGCTGGAGCTGGTGTTTGAATCTGTCCCCGCAGGGGGACTGAAGTACCGAAAGACCTATGTCTTCACCCGAGGGGACTACTCCATTCGCGTGAAACACGAGGTGGTCAACGTGGGTGACCAGCCGCGCGATGCGCAGCTGTATTTGCAGCTGGTGCGCCATGGTACGGTCGCTGCGGGCAACATGATGGGGGCGAACACGTTCTCGGGGCCGGCGGCCTATACGGACGAAAAGAAGTTCCACAAAATTCCCTTTGCTGACATCGAAAAGCAAAAGGCAGAGGTTCCCCCGCCGACCAACAACGGCTGGATTGCCATGGTTCAGCATTATTTTGTCTCTGCCTGGCTGCTCAATGCACCCGACGGTCAAGACCTGCAGCGTGAATTTCGCGTGAAGCGCCTGGGGGACAACCAGTATTCCGTGGCGATGGTCATGCCTTTGGGTAGTCTTGCTCCGGGGGCGAGCAAAACCGTGGACAGCGATTTGTATGCAGGCCCCCAGGAAGAAAAGAAGCTTGAAGCCCTGGCGCCTGGCCTGGAGCTGGTGAAGGACTATGGCGTCTTCACCATCATTTCCAAGCCACTCTACTGGCTGCTCAATCAGTTGCACAGCGTGCTGGGCAACTGGGGCTGGTCGATCGTCGGGCTCGTGTTGTTGCTCAAAATGGCCTTCTACTGGCTCAACGCCAAGGCCTACTCCAGCATGGCCAAGATGAAGGCCATCAACCCCAAGATCACCGAGATGCGCGCGCGGCTCAAAGACAAGCCGCAACAGATGCAGCAGGAGATGATGCGCATTTACCGCGAGGAGAAGGTCAACCCCATGGGTGGGTGCTTCCCGATCGTGATTCAGATTCCGGTGTTCATCGCGCTGTACTGGGTGCTGCTCTCCAGCGTGGAAATGCGCAATGCGCCGTGGATCGGCTGGATTCACGACCTCTCATCGCCCGACCCGTTCTTCATCCTGCCGTTCCTGATGATGCTCAGCTCGCTACTGCAGACTGCACTTAACCCGGCGCCTCCAGATCCGATGCAGGCCAAGATGATGTGGCTGATGCCGCTGATATTCAGCGTGATGTTCTTCTTCTTCCCCGCCGGTCTGGTGCTGTACTGGCTCACCAACAACGTGCTGTCGATTGCGCAGCAGTGGGTCATCAACACCCGCATGGGCGTGCCGCCGCAGTTCAATCTGCCGAAGTTCAAGTAACCTCCCCCGGAGCGGCTGCGCCGCTTTGAGCAACTGCCAGAGGCGGCGGCCCTTGCGCGGCATCTCCCGCCTGCGCCGCGCCGTTTTTTTTGGAGTATGGCTCCACCGATTGCCTGACATGCTGCCCCGACACGACGAACCGATCGCCGCCATTGCTACCGCGCCGGGCCGAGGGGCAGTGGGCATCGTGCGCGTTTCGGGGCGCGGGCTGGGCGCCCTCGTGCAAGTGCTTTGTGGCAGGGCGTTGCGGCCGCGCGAGGCCACCTATCTGCCTTTCTGCGAGGCCGACGGCACGCCCATAGACCACGGTCTGGCGCTGTTCTTCCCGGCGCCGCACTCGTACACCGGGGAGGATGTACTTGAATTGCAGGTCCATGGGGGTCCGGTGGTGCTGCAGTTGCTGCTGGCGCGCTGCCTTCAGGCGGCAGCCGAGTCGGAGCCGGCCACCGGCGCGGCGCGCCTGGCGGGGCTGCGGCTGGCACAGCCAGGCGAATTCACCGAGCGCGCCTTTCTGAACGACAAGCTGGATCTGGCGCAGGCCGAGGCCGTCGCCGATCTCATCGACGCATCCACCAGCGCCGCCGCGCGTGGCGCTGCGCGCTCGCTGGGCGGTGCTTTTTCCAATGAAGTCCATCGCCTGCGTGACGCGCTGGTGCATCTGCGCATGTTGGTGGAGGCCACACTGGATTTTCCTGACGAAGAAATCGACTTCTTGCGCAGTTCCGATGCGGCCGGGCAGCTGCAAAATTTGCAGCAACAGCTGGCCGCAGTGGCCGATCAGGCCCAACAGGGTGCATTGCTGCGCGAGGGCATCAAGGTAGTGATTGCCGGCCAGCCCAACGCCGGCAAGAGTTCGCTGCTCAACGCCCTGGCGGGCGCCGAACTGGCCATCGTCACGGCGATTGCCGGAACCACACGCGACAAAGTGCAGCAGACCATTCAGATCGAAGGCGTGCCACTGCACATCATCGATACTGCAGGCCTGCGCGAAAGCGGCGACGAAGTCGAGCGCATCGGCATCGCGCGCACCTGGGAGGCTATCGCGGACGCAGACGCCGTGCTCTTTCTGCACGATCTCACGCGCAGCAATGCTATTGAATACATAGCTGATGATGCAGTCATAGCAAGCGCTATGGCCAAATTCAAGCCAAAATCTGTGCCCCTGCTTGACGTCTGGACCAAAAGCGACTGCGTCCTGACCCAGCCCGAGGACAGCGTGCCGAGAGTGGGCGTGACACTCTCTTCACGCACCGGAGCGGGCTTGCCGGCCTTGCGGCGCGAATTGCTGGCCATCGCCGGCTGGCACGCAGCGCCCGGTGGTGTCTTCATTGCGCGCGCCCGCCATGTACAGGCCCTGCAGGCGGTGGGCGGACACCTTGCGGTGGCGGCCGATCAGCTCGAAGGCGACAGCCCGGCGCTGGATCTGCTGGCGGAAGAACTGCGCCTGGCACAGAACGCCTTGAACCAGATCACTGGGGCCTTCGGTGCCGATGATTTGCTCGGCGTCATTTTTTCAAGCTTCTGCATTGGCAAATAGAGACCGTGTTTTGTAAGCGACGGTAAAGCCGGCTTGTGCGGTCCTGTCATTCGCGATAGCGTCAGTAGATCATGAATGCACCCTTGCCCTCCTCCATCAAACTTGACCTCCAGGGCTTGATCAACGCCATCGTCCAGGCCAGCGCCGAAGACAGCATGAGCAACCCGCTAAGCGCCGCGCAATGGGACATGCTGTCGGCCTATCTCCAGCCCATGACGCTGGCCGCCGGCCAGACCCTCTTTTCCCAAGGCTCGTCCGAGCGCACTTTGTATTTCGTCGAAAGTGGCAGCCTCAGCGTGCACTATGAAGATGAAAAAGCACGGGTGCGTCTGGCGATCGTCACTGCGGGGTCCGTAGTGGGCGAAGGGGCCTTTTTCTCGCACCGTTCGCGCAGCGCGACGGTTCAGGCGACGGTAGCAAGCAAGCTCTGGAGCCTGACCGCCATGCGCTTTACCGAACTCAGCAACCGACAACCGGCTGTCGCCCTGAACGTCGCCATGGCTGCCGGCGCGGTGCTGGCCAAGCGTATGAGCAATCGGCGCCGCCGCATCGCCACCACCTGAGCGCAGCCCCTGCGCCAGGAGCGTAGGCAGGCGCTTGCTCGGGAGGGCTTACAGCCAAGCTGTTGCGAAGCGGACGATATTTCAAGCGCTCGCCTGCATTTGCCCAAGACTTCGCTGGCGAAAGCGGGGTGGCTTGGCCTAAACTCGCCGGCAGGGCAGTGCGCGCACGAAATTTGCCATTCCGGCACCCATGCTCCATTGCAGCCATGCCGTTCGAACGGTGCATGGCGCGCGCAAAGTCGGTCAGAGCAGCGCGTACAGCGCTTGTCCTAGGTGGAAGAAAGAACAAGATGTCCATTCTCAGCTGGTTCACCCGCAAGAGCGCACCGGTCCCCGCGCGCAACATGGAGCCCTCGGGCTTGCTGAATCCCGAAGCGACCATTCCGCTCGTGCCTGGGCTCTACGGTCGCCAAATGCCGGAACCGGCGGCGCCGGAGCATGCGGCCAACCGCAAGAATGAGCGCATGGAGCGGCGCGAACTGCTGTACACAGTGGTACGCGATGCCATGGTGCGTGCGGGTGTGCTGTCAGCGAGCTACAAATTCAAGGTGCTTTCCCTGGACCAGCGCGGCAGCCAGTTTCTGGTCATGATGGATCTGGCACGCGAGTTCGGGGGAGACACGGCGCGCTTGAGTGAGATCGAAGCCTTGATCGCCCAGACCGCGAAGTCGCGCTATGACATCGCAGTCACCGCCGTGTACTGGCGCTCCAACGAGCATGTTGCAGTGGGCAACCCTCAAAAAACCGCCGCTGCGCCGCGTCCGGCCCCGGCTGCGGGAAATACCCGACCGGGGCCCATCGCAGCAGCACCCGCCCCGCTGCCGCGCCCGGCCTTGCGGCCCGTGCCGGCAGCTTTTGATCCCATTGAGGCGGACGAGGTTGCCGCCTTCAAGAAGGCGCTCAGTTCGTCGGCCACCGGCGATCCTGCCAGTTCTAAGGGGGTTCCTGTGCGCACGGGTCCCTTGCGTCGCCCGCGTACCGACGATTTCGCCGACACCGAAATGCCACAGGCTGGGCCGCGTGGCCCCGACCTGAGCGGAACGCAGTACGGCGATTTGTGATGGGGCGGGCCCTAGGGATGGCCTGCATAACTCCCTGCGGTCTGTGATAGCGCGGCTTCGGGCGGTCTACTGCGTTGCTTTTTTTGCCAATAGCTGGGCTATTGGCTGCAAAAAGACGCCTTGTAGCCCATCCCGATCCGCACTATCACCGCCTCGCGAGGGTTATGCAGATGGCATGGACGTCTCCACCTACCCGCTGCTGCAAGCGCCCGCCCAAAGTTCGATAAAGGGTGGGGCCTCGCGGTAACGGCATCAAAGTGCCAAAGTGGAGGTTCGTAGCAACCACTTAAAACCGGAGGCCCCACCATGCAATCTACCTCAGCACTGCCAGTCATTGGAATGGATATCGCCAAGAACGTGTTTCAAATTCACGTCGTTGATGTGGAAGCAGGCGAGATCGGGCGACACAAACTCAAGCGAGAACGGGTGACTGCATTCTTTGCAAATCGCCAGAAATCTCTAGTCGCCATGGAGGCTTGTGGCGGAGCCCACCACTGGGCCAGAATCCTGCAGGCACTGGGGCACGAAGTGAAACTGCTGCCTGCCAAGCACATGCGCCCCTTTGTACTGCGTGACAAGACCGATGCGCGCGATGCCCAGGGCATCTGGGTAGCAGCCCAGCAATTGCAGATCAAAGCTGTGCCGGTCAAGAGCGAACAGCAGCAAGCCTGCCTAGCTTTGCACCGGATGCGTGCTCAGCTAATGAAGATGCGCATCATGCAAACCAATGCGCTGCGCGGCCTGCTGTACGAATTTGGCATCGTGCTGCCAGAGGGCCACCGCATATTGCTTGACCGCATTCAGGGCGAACTGGGAAAAGCACAAGAGCGCGGCAGACTCCCCGCCGTGGTGGTGCTCAGTGTGCAAGAGCAGCTCAAGCGGATCGAAGGCCTGCAAGCGGACATCGACCAACTGGACAAGCGTCTGGCATCACTAGCCAAACACAATCAACAAATGCAGGCCTTGCTTGCCATACCCGGGATTGGCCCATTGACGGCAACCGCCGTGGTGTCCGCCGCCACCGATATCACCAGCTTTGAGTCAGGCAGGCAGTTCGCGGCTTGGCTGGGCTTGACGCCCCGGCAAACAGGTACTGGCGGCAAGACTCGCCAGTTGGGAATCTCCAAGCGAGGTGATGCGTATGTCAGAACGATGCTGATGCATGGAGCGCGCGCAGTCATCGCCAGAAGCCGCCATGGTGGTTGGATAGAGAGGCTGCTCCAGCGTAGGCCCTACAACGTGGTGGTTGCCGCGCTGGCCAACAAGCTGGCGCGAACCGCATGGGCTGTCTTGGCAAAGGGCAAGGCGTTTGACCCGCTGCAGTGGAACCCCACTGAAATCACGCCCGCATAAGGTCATCCATCAGAAACCGAACGACCTAATTGCAGACAACTTTTTAAAGGAGAGCTCGCAAAAAGCGAAGTGATGGGTCAACAGGTCAAACCGGGGTGGGGACAATCCGATAGGGATGCAGGGCTTTGAGCTCGATATGCAGATAGGAACCTCACCCGCGAATGCCATCAGGGCCAGCAGGACAACAAGCCTGCACAAACAGGCCGTATGTAAGACTGCAAGCCCTTTAAATCCTCACCCCGCTAATTCTTGCTTTCCTGGAGACGTCCATGTAAGGACATCCCTAGCGCCCTGCGAAGTCCACCAGCGTATACAAGTCCAGGCCGGCTGCGCGCAGCCGGGACGAGCCGCCCAGCTCCGGCAGATCGACGATGGCGGCGCCCTCCACCACCTGCGCACCCAGTTTTTCCAATAGCCTTTTGCCAGCCATCATGGTGCCGCCTGTGGCAATCAGGTCGTCCATCAGCAACACCCTGTCGCCAGTGTGTACGGAGTCGGTGTGCAGCTCGACCGTTGCGCTGCCGTATTCCAGTTCGTAGGTTTCCTCCACGGTGGTGAACGGGAGCTTGCCTTTCTTGCGAATCGGCACAAAGCCCACGCCCAGCTCATACGCCACCACCGCGCCCAGGATGAAGCCGCGTGCGTCTATTCCGGCCACGACGTCGGGGCGGCGATCGCGGTCCATGTAGCGGTGCACAAAGGCATCGATCAAAACGCGAAACACCTTTGGATCCTGCAACAGCGGCGTGATGTCGCGAAATTGCACGCCTGGAGCGGGCCAGTCCGGCACGGTGCGAATGTGCTCGCGCAGGTAGTCGGAAAAGCTGGGAGTAGGCATGGAAGGCGGTGGTGGAGGCGCAAGCCGAATGCCGACGGCAAATCGCAGCACGGCTGCACAGTGTAGTGAGTCAAGCGGACCGGACGCTATCGCTCAGGGGCAAAGAGCCCATAATGATTTACCAATCCATACGCCGCCAGTCAGCACCACCCATGACGGTTTCCGTTCTTCTGATGGAAAGCAGTGACGAGCACGCAGATGCCGTGCGGGCTGCGCTGGCGGACTCGTGGCTGGCCTGGGACGTGCACGGCGTTGCTTCGTTGGGCCAGGCGCGAGACGCCCTGACCCAGCGCCCATTCGATGTGGCCTTGGTTTCCTACCGACTCACCGATGGCGCCGCCTACGACGCCTTGAAAGACCTTCGCGCCACGCCAGCGTTGATTCTGGTGCCAATGGGCCTTGAATCGCAGGCGGCGCATGCCCTGCGCCATGGTTTTGCCGATTTCGTGATGCAAGACCAGGCGGGGCAATACCTGCTTTCGCTTCCGGCACAGATCGAGGCAGTCCTGGAGCGCGCACGCGCAGCGCAGTCGCGTGAAGCAGCAGAACAACTGCTGGCGCGCCAACACCGCTTGCTGCAAGCCATCTTTCGGGCGCAAGCCTTGTTCATCGACAGCGCCCCGGCACGCCAAACCTTTGAGACCCTGTTGAACGAATTGCTGGCACTGACCGAGAGTGCGTGGGGTTTCCTCGGCCAGGTGGAGACAGCCGCCGCGGGCACCCGGCTGCTGCGCATCCATGCCATCACCGACATCGCCTGGGACGCCCCTTCGCGCGCGCAGTTCGCTCAGCTCGATTCGGGGGGGCTGGTTTTCGACAACCCGCGCACACTGATCGGTCAGGCGCTCCAAGGCACCACGCCACTGATCAGCAACCATCCGGCGGACGATCCCCGCGCCGCAGGGCTGCCACCCGGCCATCCGCTGCTGTATTCGTTCATGGCCCTGCCCATCGTTGCAGGGGGCGATGTGGTCGCCATGGTTGGCATCGCTAACCGCTCGGGAGGCTATTCGACGGCCGATGTGAGTTTTCTGCAGCCCTTGCTCAACACGGTCGGCCAGTTGGAGCTGGCGCGCCGCAGCGACGCGCATCGCCGCAGCATGGAGTTGGAGCTGGCGCATACCAGCGCGGCGCTGGCAGAGAAAACGCGCGCCCTCGAACTCACACTGGCCAGTGTTTCGCAGGGTATATCCAATGTGGATGAAGACGGATTTGTTCGCGTCTACAACCAACGCTACCTCGAGTTGCTGGATCTGCCGCGCGAGCTGTTGGACCGCCAGCCGCACATGAGTGAGGTGGTGCGACTTCAGACAGAGCGTGGTGATTTCGGGCCGGAGTTTTCGAATATCGATGTGGCTGCGCGCCGCTACGTGGCCTCGGAATCGGCGGCGCAGGCCCGACTTGGGGACATGCCTGAGTACTACCTGCGAAAGACCGCGCAGGGCCGCTATCTGGAGGTTCGCACCCGATCGATTCCCGGCGGCGGCAGGGTGCGCACCTTCGCCGACGTCACCGACTATCTCGCTACGCAACTCGCCCTGGCCCGCAGCGAGGCGCGCTGGCGCAGCCTTACGCAGCTGTCGTCGGACTGGTACTGGGAACAGGACGCGCAAGACCGTCTGGTGCGGCTTGAAGGAAACATGCGTGCGGACTGCGGCGTGTCCGAAGAGCAACTGCGTGGCCGCTCGCTTTGGGATGCCCCGGAAGGCCACGCTGCCAGCGCCGTCCTGGCAGCGCACTGCGCACGTATCCATGCGCGGGAGGTCTTTCACGATTTTGAAGTGCAGCGCACCACGCCGACGGGCGAGCTGCTGTGGATGGGGCTCAGCGGCGAGCCGATCTTTGACGAAGAGGGCGTTTTCACTGGGTACCGCGGGGTCGCACGCGATATCACCGAGCGCAAGCGGGCGGAGGCCGAAATCCAGCGACTCGCTTTTTACGACGACTTGACCGGCCTGCCCAACCGGCGACTGCTGGTGGACCGGCTGAATCAGGTGATGGCGCAGTGCGCGAGGTTCGGCACGCACGGGGCGCTGCTGTTTCTGGATCTGGACAATTTCAAGGATATCAACGACACGCTTGGGCACGAGTGGGGAGACCGCTTGCTGCGCGAAGTGGGCCAGCGCCTGACCGAGGGACTCCGCGCCACGGACACGGTGGCACGGTTGGGTGGCGATGAGTTTGTCGTCGTTCTCCAAGGGCTGGACGGTAGCCAGACACAAGCCGCGCAGGAAGTCGAAACGGTGGCCTTGAAAATTCTTGCGCGACTCAATCAACCGTACGAGATCGAAGAGCGCTCGATACACAGCACGCCCAGCATCGGCATCACGCTGTTCGAGGCAAGCCCCTGCAGTGCCCAGGAACTGCTCAAGCGGGCCGACATTGCGATGTACGAAGCCAAGGCGCAAGGGCGCAATACAGTGTGTTTCTTCGACCCCCAGATGCAGGCTGCCGCATCGGCACGGTCGTTGCTAGAAGCCGACATCCGCCAGGCGCTGGTGCAGTCGGAATTTTTCGTGCATTACCAGCGTGTCGTGGACCCCGGTGGCGGGCTTCTTGGCGCTGAAGCGCTGGTGCGTTGGCAGCACCCCCAGCGCGGTTTGGTGATGCCGGGGGCGTTCATCAGTGTGGTTGAGCAGACAGGGCTCATTTTGCCGTTGGGGCGGTTTGTGCTGAGAAGCGCCTGCAAGCAACTGGCAGCCTGGGCGCAAGCGAGCCGGAGTGCCGCCTGGACGGTTTCGGTCAATGTCAGTGCGCAGGAGTTTCGGCACCCGGAATTTGTCGTCCAGACCCTCTCCATTCTGGAAGAGACCGGCGTGAACCCTGCGCTACTGAAGTTCGAGCTCACGGAAAGCCTGTTGTTGCACGACGTGGAAGACTGCATCGCCAAGATGCAGGCACTGCGCGGCCGGGGCGTGGGGTTCTCGCTGGACGATTTCGGCACCGGGTATTCGAGCTTGGCATATCTCAAGCGTCTGCCGCTGGAGCAGCTCAAGATCGACCAGAGTTTTGTGCGCGACGTTTTGACGGACGCCAACGACGCGGCCATCGCCTGCACCATCATTACGCTGGCCCAGAGCCTGGGCCTCGATGTGGTGGCCGAAGGGGTGGAAACCGAAGGACAGCGGCAGTTTTTGCTGAACAACGGCTGTCGCCGGTTTCAGGGCTACCTGTTTGGGCGCCCCGGCCCTCCCGAGGCCTTGTTCGCACAGTCTGCATAGGCAGCGTGCCCTGGTTGTCCTGCGGTGCCCGAGGCACTGCCGCCACCATCAGCCGCGCAGCAGCCGTTCTTCCGCCAGCGCCAGCGCAGGGGGTGCGCCCGACAGCACCAGCGTATCCCCCTCGGCCAGCACCGACGCGTCGGTGGCCGCCAGCGGGTGGCCCAGGCCGTTGCGCAGGTTCACCACGCTCACGCCCATTTGGGGCAAACCGAGTTGCCCCAGGGGCTGGCCCAGGGTCGCTGCACCGGCTGGCAGCGTCAGCGTGACAAGCCGGGCCTGCTCGCGTTCGGCAGCCGTGTCGTCGTCGGCACCGTGAAAATAGCCGCGCAGCAGCTGGTAGCGGGCGTCGCGCTGGTCCTGCACGATGCGCAGCACCCGCCGCATGGGCACCCCCACCAATGCGAGCGCGTGGCTGGCCAGCATCAGCGAGCCTTCGATCGCCTCCGGCACCACTTCGGTAGCACCGGCTTCGCGCAGGCGCTCCAGGTGCAAGTCGTCCTGCGTGCGCACCACCACTGGCACTTGTGGGGCATGCGCGCGCGCGTTCGCCAGTACTTTGAGCGCCGCCGGCAGCTCCAGATAGGTAACGGCCACTGCACTGGCCCGTACCAGACCCGCCGCCATCAGGGCCTGCAAGCGCGTCGCGTCGCCATACACCACCTTGTCCCCGGCGGCTGCAGCCTGGCGCACGCGATCAGGGTCCAGGTCCAGCGCGAGGTAGGGAATCGATTCGCGCTCCAGCATGCGCGCCAGGTTTTGCCCGCAGCGTCCATAGCCGCAGATGATGACGTGGCCAGTGGTGTCGATCGTCTTTCGGGCGATCTGGGTCATTTGCAGCGACTGCAGCAGCCAGTCGCTGGCCACCAGACGCATGACGATGCGGTTGCTGTAGAGGATCAGGAAGGGCGTGGCCACCATGGAAAGCACCATGGCCGCCAGGATGGGGTTCATCAACGCCGGCCGCAGCAGGCCGTTTTGCAGCGTCAGCGACAGCAGCACAAAGCCGAACTCGCCGGCCTGCGCGAGATACAGGCCGGTTCGCAGCGCCACCCCGGTGCTCGCCCCGGTAAGGCGCGCCAGCGCCAGAATGATCAGCAGCTTGAGCAGCAAGGGAACCACCAACAGCCCTAGCACCAGCCACCACTGTTCCAGCAGGATGTGCCAGTCCAGCATCATGCCGATGGTGATGAAAAACAGCCCGAGCAGAACGTCGTGAAAAGGGCGGATATCGGTGCCCACCTGGTGCCGGTACTCGGTTTCCGACACCAAAACACCGGCGATGAAGGCGCCCAGCGCCAAGCTCAGGCCGGCGAGATCCGTCAGCCAGGCCAGCCCCAGCGTGATCAGCAGCAAGTTGAGCATGAACAGCTCATCGCTCTTGCGACGCACCACCAGGGTGAGCCACCAGCGCATGACCCCCTGTCCTCCTGTGAGCAGCACCGTGACCAGAACCGTGGCCTTGAGCAGCGCCAGGCCGAGAGCCCCCAGCAGATGCTCGGGCGACGAGCCCAGCGCCGGAACCAGCACCAGAAGCGGCACCACGGCGAGATCCTGGAACAGCAAAATGCCCATCACGTTGCGCCCGTGCTCGCTCTCGATCTCCGCGCGCTCGGACATCAGCTTCACGACGATGGCCGTGCTGCTCATGGACAACACGCCAGCGAGCGCCAGGGCGGTCTGCCAGCCTACGTCCCACACACCGCCGAACCACTGCGCCAGCAGCAGCGTGCCGCCAAATCCCACCGCCATGGTCACAGCGACCTGCAGCAGACCGAGCCCAAACACCTGGGCCCGCATAGCCCGCAACTTCGGCAGACTGAACTCGAGGCCAATGGCAAACATCAGAAACACCACACCGAATTCGCCCAGGTGGCGCACGCTCTCCGAGTTGCTTGCCAGCGCGAGAGCGTTCGGACCGATCAGCACGCCCGCAATGAGATAGCCCAGCATGGGAGGCATGCGAAGGCTGCGGCACGCAACAACGCCCAAGACCGCAGCCAGCAGGTACAAGAGCGTGAGAGCGAGGCTGGACATCGTCCAATGCTAGCTTGTGCAAGTGCGGCACACCGAGAAACTTGGTGTCTGCCTGCGATTTCCTGGGGGCGCTTGGAAGATCACAAACAGGTTTTTAGGCCACCGATAGAATCGCTCCATGCATGCTGCTTCTGCCTCCACGCGCCCGTTCGATCCAGAGCAGGCACTGCGTCTGGGGCGCGAGACCTTCGAAATCGAAGCGGCAGCGCTGAACCAATTGGCCGGCGCCTTGGGCGCGCCCTTTTGCGATGCCGTACGTGCAATCTTGCTTGCGCCCGGTCGCGTTGTGGTCATGGGCATGGGAAAAAGCGGCCATGTGGGCCGAAAAATTGCCTCCACGCTGGCCTCCACCGGCACGCCCGCCCTGTTTGTGCACCCCGCAGAGGCCAGTCACGGCGATCTGGGCATGGTCACTTCGGGCGATCTCGTGCTCGCCATCTCCAACAGCGGCGAAAGCGCTGAGCTGACGGCCATCCTGCCCGTGCTGCGCCGGCTCGGCACGCCGCTGGTGGCCATCACCGGGCGGCCCGGCTCTACCTTGGGCCAACACGCCGACACCGTGCTCGACAGCAGTGTCGAACGCGAGGCCTGCCCCTTGAATCTGGCGCCCACCACCAGCACCACGGCGCAGTTGGCCATGGGCGACGCCTTGGCCGTGGCCTTGCTCGATGCGCGCGGCTTTCGTGCCGAGGATTTCGCCCGCTCCCACCCCGGCGGCGCCTTGGGGCGCAAATTGCTCACGCATGTCAGCGATGTCATGCGCAGCGGCGACGAACTGCCGCGGGTGCGCCCGGAGGCGGGTTTTATCGAATTGATGCGCGAGATGAGCGCCAAGGGCCTGGGCGCTGCCGCCGTGGTCGACGAATCTGGTCACATCCTGGGCATCTTTACCGACGGCGACCTGCGCCGGCGCATCGAGAGCGGCGCCGATTTGCGCCCTGCAAGCGCCGCCGAGCTCATGCATGCCCACCCCCGCAGCATTCGCGGGGATGCCCTGGCCGTCGACGCCGCCGCGCTCATGGAAACCCATGGCATCACCAGTGTTCTGGTGGCAGGCGAAGACGGCATCCTGCAAGGGGTGGTCCATATCCGGGACCTGCTGCGCGCCAAGGTGATTTGAGGTGGAACGACATACCCCTTCGCGGCCGCGCCGCCCTTGCGTGAGGGTCTCTGGATGACTGAAATGCCTGGCGCCCAATCGTTGCCCGCACTGCACTTCACCCCGGAGCTGCTCCTGGCTGCGCAGGGCGTCCGTGTGGCTTTCTTTGACGTCGATGGGGTGTTGACCGACGGCGGGATCTACTTCAGCGAGGCTGGCGAGACGCTCAAGCGCTTCCATACGCTCGACGGCCACGGGCTCAAGCTCCTGCAGAAGGCAGGCATCGTGCCGGCCGTCATCACCGGGCGCGACTCTGCGCCGCTGCGGCTTCGGCTTTCGGCCTTGGGCGTGGAGCACGCAGTGTTTGGCACCGAAGACAAGGCCCCTGCTGCCCAGCGTTTGCTGGACCAATTGGGTCTGGCCTGGAGCCAGGCCGCCGCCATGGGAGATGACTGGCCCGACCTGCCTGTGATGCAGCGCGCGCGCTTTGCTTGTGCCCCGCCGGACGCCCACGTCGAAGTGCGCTCCCGCGCCCACCACATTACCGCCGCGCGCGCTGGCGTGGGAGCAGCCCGCGAGTTTTGCGATCTCTTGCTGATGGCGAATGGCGCCTATGCCCGTCTGCTGGCCGACTATTGCCCATGAGAAGCCGCACGCAACGTGCCTGGGACCGCGTCGCGGTGTACTTGCCTATTCTGCTGATGGGCCTGCTGGCGCTGGGGAGCTGGTGGCTGGTACGCAACGCCCCGTCGGTGCCGTCTGATACCCAGCAGGCGCCGCGCGGCCACGAACCCGATTACTTCATGCAAAATTTTTCAGTGAAGAATTTTGGTGCCGATGGCGCGCTGCTGAGCGAAGTGCGGGGCGACATGGGTCGCCACTATCCCGACACCGATACGCTCGAAATCGATCGCATGCGACTGCGCTCTGTCGACGCCGCCGGTCGCCTGACGCATGCATCGTCCGAGCGGGCTCTGAGCAACGCCGACGGCTCGGAAGTGCAGCTCTTTGGCAATGCCCGCGTGGTGCGAGACGCCGCAATCGGTGCGAGCGCGGCCCAGCCGCAGCTTTCCTTTGAAGGCGAATACCTGCACGTCTGGCCGCAACTCGAACGCGTGCGCTCGAATCGTCCGGTCACGCTCACGCGCGGCAAAGACCAATTTACGGCCGATGGCCTGGAATACGACAACCTGGCCCAGGTGCTGCAAATGCAGGGCAACGTCCGCGGTAGCCTGGCGCCAAGAAATTCAGATAAAAAGAGCCGCTAGCGCCCGGTCAGAAAGCGCTTGAAGCTATTAAAAAGATAGTAAATCTGATGTGAAAAAAGCCTCCGAAGAGGCCTTTTAGGGAGTTGTCTGGGGCGATCAATATCCGCCGCCGCCGTAGTCGCCGCCACGGCCACCACCGCCGCCGCTATTGCCGCCGCCACGTGGGCCCGAGCCGTAGGGGCTGCGGAACCCACCTTCGCTGCGGCCACCGCCGCCGCCGTAGCCGCCGCCGCCTTCGCGGCCGCCACCACCATAGCCGCCACCGCCGCCTTCACGGCCTCCGCCATAACCACCGCCGCCACCGCCGCCACTGCGCCCGCCGCCGTAGCCACCACCACCGCCGTAGCCACCACCACCGCCGCCAAAGCCACCAGAGCGGGGCGGACGGGGTTCCATCGGACGGGCCTCGTTCACCACAATGGCACGGCCGCCAAGCGACTGGCCGTTCATTCCCTGGATCGCGGCCTGGGCTTCCGCGTCGCTGCCCATTTCAACAAAGCCAAAACCTTTGGAGCGGCCAGTGTCGCGCTCCATCATCACTTTGGCACTGGTCACGGCGCCGAATTCGCCAAAGGCCTGCTCCAGATCGTTGTCACGCACGCCATAGGGCAGATTGCCCACATACAGTTTGTTGCCCATGCTTGGGACTCCTCAAGAACACATAGAAAAAGCGATGGAGTCCCGAAACGCAAGCAGATCATCGCAACGACACCAACTGCGTGAACCCGACGCATCACCGCAAACCTTGCGTGCACGTTCCTGCTGAAACGCCCGCTCGCGCATTATGAATCCGACTTTTCTGCGAAATGCAAGCGGTTTTAACGATTTTTTTGTTTGTACGGGCAACAAAAAAGGAACCCGAAGGTTCCTTTTTCTGTCTGCCGAAACAGATTCGGCAAAAGCGCTGGATCAGTAGCCGCCGCGGCCGCCACCACCACCGCCGTAGCCACCACCGCCGCCGCCACCGCTGCGGCTGCCGCCACCACCGTAGCCGCCACCACCGCTGCCGCCACCACCGTAGCCGCCACCGCCACCACCAGCGCCGCCGCCGAAGCCGCCGCTGCGGGGAGCACGCGGCTCCATCGGACGGGCTTCGTTGACCACGAGGTCACGGCCGCCAAAGTTTTGGCCATGCACGCCTTGAATGGCGGCTTGTGCCTCGGCATCGCTGCCCATTTCGACAAAGCCGAAGCCCTTGGAGCGGCCCGTGTCGCGCTCCATCATGACCTTGGCGCTGGAAACCGCGCCGTACTGGCCAAAGGTTTGCTCGAGGTCGCTGTCGCGGAAGGAATAGGGCAGGTTGCCCACGTAAAGTTTGTTGCCCATAAAGGACTCCTGAAGAAACATAAAACGCGATGGAGTCCGACGCAATCAACAAACCTGTGACGACTTCAAAGACGCGAAACTGACCAGACACCGCTCATACACTGCTTTTTCGACATGCGAAAAAGCGAGACCATTATCTGCCAATTTGCCGCCGCGGGCGCTTTTATTTGCCTTTTCTTCGCATTTTTTCCCCAGCACAACGCCCGCATGGCCCGCGTGGGCACCTGCGGCTTTGCTATAGTGGCCGCCACGCGCCGATTTGCCGCAGCTTGCGGGCGCTTTACAAATACTGCTAAAGACCGTCCGCGAGCCACCCGGTACCGTTTTTAGCGTTGCCGGGTTTTTTATGCCGTTGCTCGCCACGCCCCAGTTCCTGCATTTTTCCGAGCCGCTCGCGCTGCAGAGCGGTGCGTCCATCTCCGGCTACACGCTGGCGTTTGAAACCTACGGCACGCTCAACGCCGCGCGCTCCAACGCCGTGGTGGTGTGCCACGCGCTCAATGCATCGCACCATGTGGCGGGCGTCTATGCTGGCCAGGACAAGAGCGAAGGCTGGTGGGACAACATGATCGGCCCCGGCAAACCGGTGGACACCAACCGCTTCTTCGTCATCGGCATCAACAACCTCGGCTCGTGCTTTGGCTCCACCGGCCCGATGCACGAGAACCCGGCCACCGGCCAGGTCTATGGCGCCGACTTTCCCGTGGTCACGGTGGAAGACTGGGTCGATGCCCAGGCGCGGCTGCTCGATGTGCTGGGCATTGCGCAGTTGGCCGCTGTGCTCGGCGGGAGCCTGGGCGGCATGCAGGCGCTGTCGTGGGCGCTGCAATACCCCGAGCGGGTGCGCCACGCGGTGGTGGTGGCGAGTGCACCCAACCTCACGGCCGAGAACATTGCCTTCAACGAGGTGGCGCGCCGCGCCATCGTGACCGACCCGGATTTCCATGGCGGCAACTTCTATCGCTACGGCGTGATCCCGAAGCGCGGCCTGCGCATCGCCCGCATGATCGGCCACATCACGTATCTTTCCGACGACGTGATGAACGAGAAGTTCGGGCGCAGTCTCAGGCCCCCCGAGCTGCTGGCAGGCCAGGCACCGCCGTCGGAAGACCCGGCCACGCTGCTGCGCGATTACCACTACAGCACGCAGGACATCGAGTTCCAGATCGAGAGCTACCTGCGCTACCAGGGCGACAAGTTCAGCGAGTATTTCGACGCCAACACCTACCTGCTGATCACCCGCGCACTCGACTACTTCGACCCTGCGCGCGCCTTTGGCGGCAACCTGACCGAGGCGCTGGCGCGCGCCAGCGCCAAATTCCTGCTGGTGAGCTTTTCCACCGACTGGCGCTTTGCTCCCGCGCGTTCGCGTGAGATCGTCAAGGCGCTGCTGGAGAACCGGTGCGACGTGAGCTACGCCGAAATTGATGCGCCGCACGGGCACGACGCCTTCTTGCTCGACGATGCCCGCTACCTGGGCGTCGTCGGCGCGTATTTCGATCGCATTGCCAAGGAGCTGGCATGACTGAAAAAGCCACCATGCAGGCGCTGGCCGCGCTGGTTCCCCAGGGCTCGCGCGTGCTCGATCTGGGCTGCGGCGATGGCGCCATGCTCGACTACCTGCAGCGCACGCGCGGCTGCAGCGGCTACGGCGTCGAGATTGACGATGCCAATGTGCTGGCCTGCGTGCGCCGCGGCGCCAACGTGGTGCAGCTCAACCTCGACGAAGGCCTGGCCCTCTTCGAGGACAACTCGTTCGACATGGTGCTGCAGATCGACACCCTGCCGCATCTGCGCAACGCCGAAGTCATGCTGCGCGAAACGGCGCGTGTAGGCCGCGCCGGCGTCGTCGCCTTCCCCAACTTTGCCCACTGGCCCAATCGGCTCTCGGTGCTGCGCGGGCGCATGCCGGTGACGCGGCGCCTGCCCTACCAGTGGTACGACACGCCCAATATCCGCGTCGGCACTTACAAGGACTTTGAGGTGCTGGCGCACAAGAACCAACTGCGCATCCTCGACGCCTTTGGTTTGCAGGACGGCGAAGTGGTGCGCTGGCTGCCGAACGCGCGGGCGGGGACGGCGGTGTTTCATTTCGAGCGTGCTGCCTGAGCGCGGGCACCCAGTGGGAGCGCAGCGATCCACGATTCCAAGCCGATTCCCTCTTGGACCGTTGTCGGCGGCGCGGGTCAATGGCAACCATGCGGGCTTCACTCCTCGCAAAATACTGTCCCCAGATGCCGCCCAATAGAATGATTTAAGGTGATGCTGAATAAGTCGCCGCGCGTGAGGGACTTATTCAGCATTGCCTTCACCGCCCCATATTTCCGGCACGGCATGCTAGCCGGTACGGGGCGCAACCGGTTTTCATGACACTCCCATGCCCATGATGCAGCTTCTCTTCTCCTATGGAACGCTCCAGCAGCGTGATGTGCAACGGGCCACGTTTGGGAGGATCCTTCATGGAACCGCCGACGAGCTGCTAGGTTTTCACCAATCCATGGTCAAGATTGAAGATGCCGATGTGGTGAGGACCAGCGGGAAAACCCACCACCCCATCGTCGCCCGCACCGGCAGGCCAGACGACCGTGTTGCAGGGACCGTTTTCGAAGTGACGCAGGAGGAGCTCGCGCAGGCAGACCGGTACGAGGTGTCCGACTACAAGCGCGTCGCGGCCCAATTGGCTTCTGGGCGAACGGCCTGGGTTTACATCGATGCGCGCGCCCTCGCAGTGCCGTGATGCCCCTCTCATGCCATCCGCCATGCCTGTGCGCCGACGCCAAGGCAGCTGAACTGTGCAAATCGGTGGTCCTGGCTGCCTAAAATCCCCCCATGGACTTCCTCGACATGCTGCGCGCCGCATCGGCGCAGAACGCCTCCATGCTCTGCGTCGGGCTGGACCCCGAACCCAGCCGCATCCCTGCTTGCGTGCCCGAGGGCCCGAACCGGCTCTATGACTTCTGCGCTGCCATCGTCGACGCCACCTGCGACCTGGTGTGCGCCTTCAAGCCGCAGATCGCCTACTTTGCCGCGCACGGCGCCGAGGGCCAGTTGGAGCGCCTGATGCAGCACATGCGCGCCAACGCGCCGCAGGTACCGGTGATCCTCGACGCCAAGCGCGGCGACATCGGCTCCACCGCCGAGCAGTACGCACGCGAGGCGTTTGAGCGCTATGGCGCCGACGCGGTGACGCTCTCGCCGTTCATGGGCTACGACTCTATCGAGCCGTATTTGCAGTACCCCGGCAAGGGCGCCTTTTTGCTCTGCCGCACGTCCAACCCTGGGGGCGACGATCTGCAGAACCAGCGCCTGGCCGATGTGGAGGGCCAGCCGCGTGTGTACGAGCACATCGCCCGCCTGGCGCAGGGGCCGTGGAACCGCAATGGCCAGCTTGGGCTGGTAGTAGGCGCCACCTACCCGGCCGAGATCGAGCGCGTGCGGGCACTGGCGCCCAGGGTGCCGCTGCTCATTCCCGGTGTGGGGGCCCAGGGGGGCGACGCCGCCGCCACGGTGCGCGCAGGGTGGCGGGTGGACGGGCCGATCGTCGTCAACTCGTCGCGTTCCATTTTGTACGCCAGCAGCGGCAAGGATTTTGCCCAGGCCGCACGCAACGAAGCCGAACGCGCCCGCGCGCAACTGCAGGCGGCGCTGCCCCAATAACGCTATTATAAATATAGCTGTAAAACTATATGGGTCGTGCGCTAGCGGCCTATTTCTATTAAAATTTCAGCGCAAACGGGCGGGCGACATGGCCGCGGGGTCCACGCCCTGCGCCTGCAGGCTCTCGTCCAGCGCCTCGCCCAGCACGAGGTTGCGCGCCAGCAGGGCGTAGGCCGGCGCGCTCTGGATGCCGTAGCCGCCCTGCGCGGCCAACCAGAACAGGCCGTCCACGGCGCCATCCCAGCCGATCACCATCTCGCCGTCCGGCACGAAGGAGCGCAACCCGGCCCAGGTGTGCGAGGGCCGGCGGATGGTGAAATGCGTCATCTGCTCGATGTGAAAGATGCCGGTGGCGACGTCGATCTCCTCGGGCGCGACGTCGTGCGGGTGCATCGGGTCGGCGTTGGCGGGCGATCCCAGCAGCTGGCGCGCGTCGGGCTTGATGTAGAAGCTCTCGTCCACCGCAATGATGGCCGGCATCTGTGCCAGATCCAGGCCGTCCGGCGCCGGAAAGGTAAAGGCAGTGCGCCGGCACGGCGAGAGACCAATGGGGGCGGCGCCCGCCATTTCGCCCAGCACGTCGGCCCAGGCCCCAGCCGCGTTGATGAGGGTGCGTGCCTGCACGTGGCTGCCGTCGGCCAGTGTGAGTTTCCATAGCCCGTCGCTGCGCTGGGCTGCGACCACTTCGGCATCGGTGCGCAGCGCGCCGCCGCGCTGCCTTAGCCCGCGCAGATAGCCCTGGTGCAGGCTGTGCACGTCGATGTCGGCGGCGCCCCCTTCCTGCAGGCCGCCGCCCAGCGCCTCGCGGCGCAAGCAGGGGATGCGTGCGGCCAGGGCATCGGCCGACAGGCGTTCGAGCTGTGGAGCATGGGGGCGCAGTTCGGCTTCGGTGGCGTCCAGCAGGGCGAGCTGGTCGGGCCCGGCGATATAGACCACGCCACGCGGCGAGAGAATCGCGCTGTCGCAGAAACCGGGCGGAGGCGATTGCAGGAATGGCCGGCTGGCACGGGTCATGGCGCGAATCGCCGGCGTGCCGTAGGTTTCCAGGAACAGCGCCGCCGAGCGGCCCGTGGTGTGGTAGCCGGGCAGGGATTCGCGCTCCAGCAGCAGCACGCTGCCGTGTGCAGCCAGCTCCCAGCCCAGGCTGGCGCCCGCAATGCCGGCGCCGACGATGGCGAAATCTACGGTGGACATGCTCAGGTCTCCTTGCGGGTTCAGGATGCGGCTGCGCCTGCAGTAGCGGTTGCGGACAGGCCCCGTCCGCGCGCGAGAAATCGATCGAACTCGCTGTCGGGCAGCAAGGAGCCACCGGTGGTCCAGGCCACGTGGGTCGCCTGGGGTAGCTGTGCGAGTAAACCCGTTTGCTCCAGCCAGGCGCGGCCAATGGCGCTCTGCGTCAGGCGCAGCGGGCCTTCGAGCCCGGCGGCGGCGGAGGGCTCGATGCGCAGGCCTTCTGCCTCGTGTGCCCGCAGCAGGTGCTGGAACAGGGTCGCATCGTCCACCGTGTACACGCCGGAGAGCCGCTCGCGCATCAGGCCCGCCGCCAGGCGCGAGGCTTGCGCTACGGCCAGACCATCGGCTTCGGTGCGGTTGGTGAGGCCCATGTCGTACACCGAAGGCTCGGCGCCCAGGCCAGCGCGCAATTGCAGCAGCATGCAGGGCGATTGCACAGGTTCGGCGAAAAAGCAGTGCACATGCGGGCCGAAGCGCTCGCGCAGGCCCAGGGTGATGCCACCGGGTGCGCCGCCTACGCCGCAGGGCAGGTAGACGAACAGCGGGTGCCGGGCGTCCACCACCACGCCGGCGGCGTCCAGTTGCGCCTGCAACTCGCCGGCCGCGACGCTGTAGCCCAGCAGCAGCGAACGCGATTGCTCGTCGTCGACAAAATGGCACAGCGGGTCTTGTGCGGCCGCTTCGCGCCCGGCCTGCACGGCCAGCGCGTAGTCGCCTGCGTGCTCCAGCACCTCCACGCCATGCGCGCGCAGCCGCGCTTTCTTCCAGGCCTTGGCGTCGTGCGACATGTGCACGCGGGCGCGAAACCCGAGCGCCTTGGCAATCAGCCCAACCCCCATCCCCAAGTTGCCGGTTGAACCCACGGCGACCTCATGCTGCGCAAACAGCGCGCGCGCCGGGGCGCTGGCCAGTACCGTAAGGTCGTCCCCCGCAGCCATCAGCCCGTGGGCAAGCGCCAGACGCTCGGCCAGCTCCAGTATTTCGTGCGTCGCGCCGCGCGCCTTGACCGAGCCGGCAACGGGGAGCAGGTGGTCGGACTTGAGCCAGAGCGCGCCGCAAGCGGCATCCAGGCCCAGGGCGCGCTGCAAATCGGCGGTGCGCATCAGAGGCGAAGTGATGCGTCCGCCGGTATCTGCTAGCGCCGGAAACACGCGTGCCAACAGGGCCGCTGCACGCTCGAAGCGCTGCTGCGCGGCGCTTATCTGGGCCTGGCCCAGTTCGCCGGGCGCCGGGGCCGCCTGCCAATCGGGGTTGGGCCACAGGCAGGGCTCGGCTTGGCGCAGTTGCGCCTCCAGTATCTCGGCGCTGGAGGCGCTGGGGAAAGCGGGGGGCAGCGGGCGGGACATGCCGCCATTTTGCCTATGCGCGCCGGGAAACCGTGGCCGACGGGCCGCTTTCGGGCACTGTCCACCGGGGAATGGCTGCCGCAAGCCAAAAAAGTCATCTTGCATGGAACATTTCAACGCGGCGCTCGTTGAACGAAGCAAGGTCTGGCCGTCACCGGATCCGAAGATTGTTTCAAATACTGGAACAGTTAGTTTGCGACTTAATAGTTTTTAAATGAACTCGCAAGGCGTACAGTTCACCCATCGATGAGCTGAACCCGCAAGGTGACTCACCGACACCGCTTCCCGGCGAGCGTTTCGCTTTGCGGGTCGCGGGTCTCTCCAACGTCGTTTTAAAGGATCTCTCATGAACACCGCACGCATTCTCTCTATCGCCGCTGTTGCTGCTTTCGCTTCTGTCGGTGCCCAAGCCGCCCAAACCGCTGGCGACCTGTACGGCACCGACTTTGAAGCCGGTTTCACGGCCAGCCGCACCCGCGCTGAAGTGGTGGCCGAAGCTGTGCAAGCTGCCCCCAACTTCAAGAATTTCTATGTGGCTCCTGCCGCCGCACAGCCCGCCACCGTGCTGACGCGCGCCGCAGTGCGCGAAGAAGCCCGCGTCGCGATTCGCGCCCACGAAATCGCTACTGGCAACTTCAGCTGATCACGGGCAGGCTTCGCGCCTGCCGCTGGGCTTGAGCCCAACCCATTTCAAGCCCGCACGGTGCAAACCCTGCGGGCTTTGTCTTGGGCGCTATCTCAGACGTCAGCGACGCTGTGCCCAGCGCCCGCCCAGCACCACGCAGACCAGCGCCGACACCACAAACGCTGTGCCGGCCCACTGCCAGGGCGTGACCACTTCGCCCAGCACCAGCATGCCGGCCGCCAGGCCCACTACGGGCACCCCCAGGCTAAAGGGCGCCACGCGGTTGGCGGGGTGGCGCGTCAAGAGCCGCGTCCACAAGCCGTAGCCAAGAATGGTGGCCATCCAACCGAGGTAGGCCACGGAGCCCCAGGCCACCGCCGGCAGCGCGGCCCAGGCGTCGGCGTGCAACCAGCGCCCGGCATCGGGCTCGGTAGTGGCTACCAGCGCCACAAAGGCAAGAATGGGCGCCGGGCAGGACCACACCACGAAGGCCAGTGGGTCGTAGCCCGGCGCTGCGCGCTGCGCCAGGCGAGCGACGATGTTGGAGACCGACCACGATGCGGCGGCGCACAGCGTGAGCGCGATGCCGATCAGCGTCGCCCCGCCTGCGCTGCCAGCCTCCGGGCCGATGAAGTTCATGGCAAAACACACGAGACCGACGCCCGCCAGTGCCATGCCGATCAGCAGCGGGCGGCTGGGTCGCTCGCCCAGCGCCATGAAACCAAACAGCGCGGTGAAGAACACCTGCGTTTGCATCAGCACGCTGGCCAGCGCCGCCGTCATGCCCAGCTTCAGCGCAAAGAAACCAAAACTGAACTGCCCCACGCCCTGGAACATGCCAAATCCGACCACCCAGCGCCAGCCGATGCGTGGTGGGCGCACCAGAAACACCATCGGAAGGGCGGCGGCGACGTAGCGCATGGCGCCCAGTTCAAAGGGGGTGAAGCTCTCCAGTCCCCACTTCATGGCAATGAAGTTGAGCCCCCAGATGATGACCACGGCCAGCGCAGCAAGCAGATCGCGCGCGCCCATGGCGCCCGGCTCCTGCCGGGCAGCGGCGTTCATTGCACCGCCTGTGCGGCGGTGATCTGCGCTTGCACCTGCTGCGCGAGCGCCATGTCGCCGGGGGTCTCTGGACTGAAATGGTTCACCTCGCGCGGCGCGCCCGTCGCGTCCAGCGCCACGTAGACGGCCGCGCAGTGCAGCACCATGTGCAGCTCGCTGCTGGCCAGCGCACCGGTGTGCACTTCAATCGCCAGGCTCATGCTGGTCTCGCCGGTGAATGCCAGGTGCGCGCGCACCTCGACCAGATCGCCGGCGCGCACCGGCCGCAAAAAGTGTGCGTTGCCGAGAAAGGCCGTCACGCAGTCGCCGTGCGCCCACGCCGAGGCGCAGGCAAAGCCCGCTTCGTCCACCCAGCCAAGAACGGTGCCGCCGGAAACGCGCGCGCCAGCGTGGGGCGTGTTGTGGGGTGCCAGAAAGCGCAGGGTGATGGAGTGCATGGGCGGGCGTGGATTGGCGAGGTGGAGAGCGCATTATTCCCGAGAGCGTCGCTCTACGAAAACTATCAAATACATAGCTGAAAGAGTTTACACATCAAGCGCTAGAGGCTGATCTGACCAAATATTTTCGCAAGTATTGCCCGGTATGGCTGGCCGAGTCGGCCGCAACCTGCTCGGGCGTGCCGGTGGCGACCACCGTGCCGCCGCCCGCGCCGCCCTCGGGCCCCATGTCGATGATCCAGTCGGCGGTCTTGATGACGTCCAGGTTGTGCTCGATGACGACGATGGTGTTGCCGGCGTCGCGCAGCTGGTGCAGCACTTTGAGCAGCAAATCGATGTCGGCAAAGTGCAGGCCGGTGGTGGGCTCGTCCAGGATGTAGAGGGTGCGGCCGGTGTCGCGCTTGCTGAGTTCCTGCGCCAGCTTGACCCGCTGCGCCTCGCCGCCCGATAGCGTGGTGGCGCTTTGCCCCAGGCGCAGGTACGACAGGCCCACGTCGAGCAGGGTCTGCAGCTTGCGCGCGATGGTCGGCACGTCTTTGAAAAAAGCGTAGGCGTCCTCCACCGTCAGCTCCAGAATGCCCGCGATGTTGCGGCCCTTCCACTGCACCTCCAGCGTTTCGCGGTTGTAGCGCTGGCCGTGGCAGATGTCGCAGGGCACGTACACATCCGGCAGAAAGTGCATCTCCACCTTCACCACGCCGTCGCCCTGGCAGGCTTCGCAGCGCCCGCCCGCCACGTTGAAGCTGAAGCGTCCTGGCCCGTAGCCGCGCTCTTTGGCGAGATTCGTCTCGGCCATCAGCTCGCGGATGGGGGTGAACAGGCCGGTGTAGGTGGCTGGGTTGCTGCGCGGCGTGCGGCCAATGGGGCTCTGGTCGACGTTGATGACTTTGTCGAAATACTCAATGCCCTCAATGGCCTCGTGCGCCGCCGGCTCCTCGTGCGCGCGGTAGAGCTGGTGGGCCACGGCGGCGTACAGCGTGTCGTTCACCAGCGTGCTTTTGCCCGAGCCGGAGACGCCGGTCACGCAGGTGAACAGCCCCACCGGGAAATCCACGCTCACGCCCTGCAGGTTGTTGCCGGTGGCGCCCACCACGCGCAGCGCCTGTACGGCGCCCTGGCGGGCCACATGCTCGGCCATGCGGGCAGCGCGGCGCTCGCCCGCCTCGGTTACCGGGAAGCGCGACTTGGCCTTGGGTTGCTCAGGTACGGCCTGCGCCAGTACCGGCAGCCAGAGCGTGCGCCGCGCCGGGACGGCGATGCTGCGCGTGCCCGCCAGGTACTGGCCGGTGAGCGAATCGGGGTTGGCGCGCACCTCGTCGTAGGTGCCCTGGGCCATCACGCGGCCACCGTGCACGCCAGCGCCGGGGCCCATGTCCACCACCTGGTCGGCGGCGCGCATCATGTCTTCGTCGTGCTCGACCACGATCACGCTGTTGCCGATGTCGCGCAGGTGTTTGAGCGTGGCAATCAGCCGGTCGTTGTCGCGCTGGTGCAGGCCGATGCTGGGCTCGTCGAGCACGTACATCACGCCCGTCAGGCCCGAGCCGATCTGGCTGGCCAGGCGAATGCGCTGCGCTTCGCCGCCCGAGAGCGTCTCGGCGCTGCGGTCCAGGCTCAGGTAGTTCAGGCCCACGTCGTTCAGAAACTGCAGGCGGGTGGCGATTTCGCGCACCACTTTGTCAGCAATGTCGGCCTTGGAACCGCTGAGCCGCAGAGCGGCAAACCAGGCGTGGGCAGTGGACAGCGTGGCGTGGCTGACCTCCCAGATGGTGCGGGCCTGCTCGCCTTCGCCGATCTTCACGAAGCGTGCCTCGCGGCGCAGGCGTGTGCCGTGGCAGTCGGGACAGGGCTGCGACTGGCGGTAGCGGGCCAGATCGTCGCGCACCACGCTGGAGTCGGTCTCGCGGTAGCGCCGCTCCATGTTGGGCAGGATGCCCTCGAAAGCGTGGCTGCGCAGCACCGGTTTGCCCTTGCTGGCGCCGCTATCGATCACGTACTGGAAAGCAATCTGATCCTCACCCGAGCCCCGCAGCACCACCTGCTGTACGGTCGCCGGCAATTCCTCGAAGGGCGTCTCCACATCAAAGCCGTAGTGCGCGGCCAGACTTTGCAGCATGGCGAAGTAGTAGGCGTTGCGCTTGTCCCAGCCTTTGATGGCGCCGCTGGCCAGGCTGAGCGTAGGGAAGGCCACGACGCGCGCCGGGTCGAACACCTCGCTGTGGCCCAGGCCGTCGCAGGTGGGACAGGCGCCCATGGGCGAATTGAATGAGAAAAGGCGTGGCTCCAGCTCGGGCAGCGAGTAATTGCAGACCGGGCAGGAGAATTTTGAACTGAAGGCATGCTCGCCCTGGCCGTCAGAGTTGCTGTCCATCTCGATCGCCAGCACGCGGCCGTGGCTCTCGCCCGCGCTGGCGCCGACGCGCAGCGCCGCTTCGATGCTCTCGGCCAGGCGCTGCTGGGCATCGCCTCGCACCTTCAGGCGGTCGATGACGACGTCGATGTCGTGCTTCTCGGTCTTTTTGAGCTGCGGCAGGTTTTCGGCCTCCAGCACCTGGCCATCAACGCGAAAGCGCACATAACCCAGCGCCTGCATCTGCGCGAACAGCTCGGTGAATTCGCCCTTCTTCTCGCGCGCCACGGGCGCCAGCAGCATCAAGCGCGTATCAAGCGGCAGCGCCAGCACGGCATCGACCATCTGGCTCACCGTCTGCGATTGCAGGGGCACGCCGTGCTCGGGGCAGTACGGTGTGCCGGCGCGGGCGTAGAGCAGGCGCAGGTAGTCGTGAATCTCCGTCACCGTGCCCACCGTGGAGCGCGGGTTGTGGCTGGTGGCCTTTTGCTCGATGGCAATGGCAGGGGAGAGTCCTTCGATCAGGTCGACATCGGGCTTGTCGAGCCGCCCTAGGAATTGGCGTGCGTAGGCCGACAGGCTTTCCACATAGCGCCGCTGGCCCTCAGCGTACAGCGTGTCGAACGCCAGGCTCGATTTGCCTGAACCCGAGAGGCCCGTGATGACCACCAGCTGGTTGCGCGGCAGGTCGAGGTCGATGTTCTTGAGGTTGTGTGTGCGCGCGCCGCGGATGGAGATACGGCCTTGTGCGCGCAGCACCTGGGCAAGCGGGCGCCCTGCATCGGCGTCCAGCGGGCGGTCGGGCGCGGTGGCCGGAGCGAGGGGTTCAATGGGGTTCACGGTGGGCGCGCGGGGTGGCGCGCAGGCTCGGAAAAACCCTCCATGATAGAGAAAGCCCGCTTCGCACGCCTAGCCCTCCCAGGTTTGACCACCCGGCAGCGCTCAGGGTTTGCCCCAGGGATGGGGCGCCATCGCGCACAATCGCAGCTTTCCAGCCTTCGCCGGCCTTTGCTGCGCCGGCCTGCTTCGCGTGCCCGACACCACCGCCTCTGCTTCGGCCTCCCACTCCGCACCTGCCGATCTCGCCCACCGCATGACGCCGCTCGAGCGACGCTCCAGCGTCAGCCTGGCGTTGATTTTCGCGCTGCGCATGCTGGGTCTCTTCCTGGTGCTGCCGGTGTTTGCGCTCGAAGCGCGCAAGTACCCCGGTGGCAACGACCCGGCGCTGGTCGGCCTGGCCATGGGCATTTATGGCCTGACGCAGGCGTTCCTGCAACTGCCGCTCGGGCTCGCTTCGGACCGCCTGGGGCGCAAGCGCGTCATCGTCGCCGGCCTGCTGGTGTTTGCTGCCGGCAGTCTGGTGGCGGCACTGGCCGACTCCATCACCGGGCTGCTGGTGGGCCGCGCGCTGCAGGGCGCGGGCGCGGTGTCGGCCGCCGTGACCGCGCTGCTGGCCGATCAGACGCGCGACGGCGTGCGCACCAAGGCCATGGCGCTGGTGGGCGGCAGCATTGGTCTCATGTTTGCCGTGGCGCTGGTGGCGGCGCCGGCGTTGGCGGCCTGGGGCGGCCTGGCGGGCCTGTTTGGCCTGACGTGCGCACTGGCGCTGGCGGGCATTGCCGTGGTGATCTGGTGGGTGCCGCCGGAGCCGGCCCAGCACGCCAACGCACCGCGTGGGCGGCTGCTCGACGTGTGGAAGCACGCCGACCTGCTGCGCCTGAATCTGGGCGTGTTTGTGCTGCACACGGTGCAGCTTGCCATGTGGGTGGCCGTGCCGGCCATGCTGGTGCAGGCGGGGCTTCCCAAGGCTGCGCACTGGCACGTTTATCTGCCGGCGGTGGTGCTTTCGTTTCTCGCGATGGGGGGCTTGTTCGCGCTGGAGCGGCGTGGCCAGTTGCGCGCAGCGCTGCTGGGGGCGATTGCACTGGTGCTGGCGGTGCAGATCGGTCTGGGTCTGCTGGCCGGAACAGGTTCTGCGCCCACGCTGTGGGTGCTGGGCGGCGTGCTGTTTGTGTTTTTCTGTGGCTTCAATGCGCTGGAAGCGAGCCAGCCGAGTCTGGTCTCGCGCATGGCGCCCGCCTCCTTGCGTGGGGCGGCGCTGGGCACTTACAACACCCTGCAGTCCCTCGGCCTGTTTGCTGGCGGCGCCTTGGGCGGGGCGTTGGTCAAGTGGGCGGGGGTGCCGGCGCTGTTTGGCGTGACGAGTGCGCTCTGCGCGCTGTGGCTGGTGCTTGGCTGGGGGCTGAGGCCGGTGGGGCGCAGCAGCGGCGGGCACTGAGCGTCGGCAGCTATTGCGCCATGGGCGCAGCCGCTTGCGGCACAATGTCCGGCCCGATTGCGCTTCTTGTCCAACCCCCTTCCTGCAGGCCCCACCATGGCATCCGTGAACAAAGTCATCATCGTCGGCAACCTGGGCCGCGACCCCGAAATGCGCACCTTCCCCAGCGGCGATCAGGTGGCCAACGTCACCGTCGCCACCACCGACAAGTGGAAGGACAAGCAGAGCGGAGAAATGCGCGAAGCCACCGAATGGCACCGCGTAGTGTTCAACGGCCGTCTGGCCGAAATCGCCGGTCAGTACCTCCGCAAGGGCTCGCAGGTCTACGTCGAGGGGAGCCTGCGCACGCGCAAATGGACCGACCAGGCCGGCGTGGAAAAGTACAGCACCGAAATCCGTGCCGACCAGATGCAGATGCTGGGAAGCCGCCAAGGCCAAGGCGGTGGGCAAGGAGGTGGTCAGGGCGGCGGCTACGACGACGCCGGCTATGGTGCCCAGGGCAGCCAGGGCGAGGGCGGCGGTAGCTACGAAGCCCCGCGCCGCGCCGCGCCGCCAGCGCCGCGTGCGCCTGCCGCCCGTCCCGCCCCGGCACCAGCGCCGCGTGCGGCGTCGGGGTTTGATGACATGGACGACGACATTCCGTTCTAGCGCCTGGACATCAGGTTCGCCGCCAGAAGGTATGCGACCCAGCAATCGAGTCAAGCCGCGCATCCACCGCATTTACATCAAGGTGCGTCGGAGTGCGGATGCGCCCATGAGCGCAAGCGCAACATTTCACTATTAAATGTATAGCTGCAAACGCTTTATGGATAAGCGCTAGAGGCCTATTTCATCTAAATTTTTCGGCTCGTCATGATCCGCTGGTGTTGGCGATCACCCCGCCCCCGAGACACACCTCGCCTTCGTACAGCACTGCGCTCTGGCCCGGGGTCACCGCCCATTGCGGCTCGGCAAAGCGCAGTGCGAAACCGTCGGGCAGCGCCTCCAGCGTGCAGGCCGCATCCTGCTGGCGGTAGCGCGTCTTGGCCGTGTAGGCGCCCGGCGCGGGGGCGTGGCCTGCACACCAGCTCATGTCCTGCGCGGCCAGTTGGTGCGACAACAGCCAGGGGTGGTCGTGCCCTTGCACCACGCGCAAGGTGTTCTTGTCCAGCTCCTTGCGCGCCACGAACCAGGGTGCGTGCTCGCCTGCCCCGCGCTGGGCGCCCTTCTCCTTCACGCCGCCAATGCCCAGGCCCTGGCGCTGGCCAAGGGTGTAGAACGAGAGTCCCACATGCTTGCCCAGTGTGCGGCCGCGTTCGTCCTGGATGGGGCCAGGCGCGTGTGCGATGTAGCGGTTGAGAAACTCGCGAAACGGCCGCTCGCCAATGAAGCAGATGCCCGTGGAATCCTTCTTTTTCGCGTTGGGCAGGCCGATTTCGGCCGCAATGCGGCGCACCATGGTTTTTTGCAGCTCGCCCACAGGGAACAATGTCTTGGCAAGCTGCGCCTGGGTCAGGCGGTGCAAAAAGTAGCTCTGGTCCTTGGTGGTGTCCAGGCCTTTAAGCAGTTCGAACAGGCCGGTGTCGCTGCTCTGGCGCACCCGTGCGTAGTGGCCCGTGGCGATTTTCTCGGCGCCCAGGCGCATGGCGTGGTCCAGGAAGGCCTTGAACTTGATCTCGGCGTTGCACAGCACATCGGGGTTGGGCGTGCGGCCGGCCTGGTATTCGCGCAGGAACTCGGCGAACACGCGGTCCTTGTATTCGGCGGCAAAGTTGACGTGCTCGATCTCGATGCCGATCACGTCGGCCACGGCGGCGGCATCGACGAAGTCGACGTTGGACGAGCAGTATTCGCTGTCGTCGTCGTCTTCCCAATTCTTCATGAAGATGCCGACCACCTCGTGCCCCATGGATTTGAGCAGCCAGGCGGTGACGGCCGAATCCACCCCGCCCGAGAGGCCGACGACGATGCGCTGGCGCCGGCCAGTCGGTTCAGGCAGCGACATGGGTCAGCACGCTGGCGTCGGTGTGCACCAGTTCGAGCGCGTAGCGCCTGCCGGCCAGGTAGTCGGTGATGCACTGCATCACCAGCGGGCTGCGGTGGCGCCCCTGCGTGGCACGCAGTTCATCGAGCGTGAGCCACACGGTGCGCACGATGCCGTCGTCGAGCGCTCGCCAGGCGTGGTGCGCGCCCAGCGTGCCGGTGAAGGCAAAGCGCAGGTAGGTGATGTCGTCGCCGGAGCGCGTGCGCGTGAAGCGGTTGAGGTAGATGCCGACCAGGGCCGTGGGCGTGAAGTCGTGCGCGGTTTCTTCCAGTGCCTCGCGCGCGCAGGCATCCACGGGGGACTCGCCGGGGTCGAGGTGGCCAGCAGGGTTGTTCAGCTTCAGTCCGTCGGCAGTTTCTTCTTCGACCAGCATGAAGCGCCCGTCCTGCTCGATGATGGCAGCGACGGTGACGTTGGGTTTCCAGCGATTGGGCATGGCAGGATTATCCTGAACTGGCTGAACCCGCGTTTTTGACCACCCGCTGCAGGGCTTTCTATACTCACAACACGCGCCCGCTCGCACGGCGTGGCAGGAGGTGACTTGTGGCCTGGCATACCTGGTTGATCTATCTCATGGCGGCGGTGGGCCTCTCGCTCACGCCCGGCCCCAACAGCCTGCTGGCGCTGACCAATGGCGCGCTGCATGGCCACCGCCGTACGCTCTGGACGGTGGCGGGCGGCGCTTTGGGCTTTGTGGCGGTGATTGCGCTGTCCATGCTGGGCATTGGCGCGTTGCTACAGGCCTCGGCCAGTGCGCTGCTGGTGCTCAAGTGGGTCGGTGGCGCGTACCTGGTATGGCTGGGCATCCAGCTCTGGCGCGCGCCGCCACTGCAGCTCCAGCCCAGTGCGGACACACCGTTTGCGCGCCGCAGCCAGTTGTTTCGCCAGGGGCTGTTTGCAGCGGTGTCCAACCCCAAGGCGCTGCTGTTCTACGGCGCCTTTCTGCCCCAGTTTCTTGACCCGGCGCGCAGCCTGTGGCTGCAGTTTGCGGTGATGGCGGGCACGTTTGCGGCCATCGAGTGCGTCGTTGAGTACCTGCTGGCCCGCATGGCACACCGTATTCGCCCGGTGCTGGAGGGCTATGGCAAGCGCTTCAACCGTATTTGCGGTGGGGCGTTTGCTGCCATGGGCGTGGCCCTGCCAATGACGCGCTGATCAATTCCCGGGTAACGGGCGCTGCATGTACACCGCCCCTTCGCCATAGGTAGCAAGTCGCTGGCGCTGCTGCGCTTCCTGCAGGGTCTGTACGGCATAGCCATGCCGTTCCCAAAAGCCTTGCGAGCCTTGCACCGCCACCAGCGCCGAACGGCCAAGGCCGCGCCCCGCAGCGCGGTGCCAGATTGGCATGAGCAGCGCCCGCGCCAGGCCCTGGCCGGCAAGCGCGGGCAGCACGGCCAGGTCGTGCAGGTAGAGGGTGTCGGGCTCAGCGACCGGTACGAACTCGCCGTGCAGGGGCGTGACCTGGCCCGCTACTGAATCGTAGGCGGCCAGATAGGCGCAGACACGGCTTTCCCGCTCCAGCACCAGCGAGCACTGCGCTGGGCTGACCAAGCGGCGCGCATACACCTCGGCGCTCTCCAGATAGCCCTCGCCGTAACAGGCGCGCTGCACGGCCAGCAGGCCGGGCAGGTCTTGCAGGGTGAGGGGATAGGGCGTGGCGATCACGCTTCAACCGCCGCAGGCAGGCGCAGGCACAGGCGTGCACCGCCCAGGGGCGAGGCCAGCGCCTGCACGCTGCCGCCGTAGGTCTCGGCCAGCGCGCGCACGATGTCCAGGCCCAGGCCGGAGCCGGGCCGCTGCTCGTCGAGCTGCACGCCGCGCTCGAACATGTGCTCGCGCTCTTCCTCGGGAATGCCAGGGCCGTCGTCATCAATGGTGAAGCACAGCTGACCCTGCACGCACTGCACATCGATCACGACACGCTGGCGCGCCGATTTGCCGGCGTTGTCGATCAGGTTGCCCAGCAGTTCGTACAGGTCTTGCTCTTCGCCGCGAAAGGCACCGTCCTGCGCCTGGGGCGCGAGTTCAAACGCTAGACGCCGCTCCGCATGCAGTCGCTCCATGGTGCGCAGCAGCGCGCGCAGCGGCGGCAGCACCGGGGTCCGCAGCCCGGTGGCGCGCACGGCAGCGGCGGCGCGTGCGCGGGCCAGGTGGTAATCGACCTGGCGGCGTGCGCTGGCCACCTGCTCTTGTACCAAGAGCGCCAGTGGGCTGTTCTCCTGCGCGGCGGCATTGGCCAGGATGGACAGCGGCGTGTGCACGGCATGGGCCAGGTTGCCGGCCTGGGTGCGGGCGCGCTGCACCATGTCGGCGTTCTCGCGCAGCACGTGGTTGAACTCGTTGACCAGCGGCTGCAACTCTTGGGGAAAGCTGCCTTCGAGCTGCCCGGCGGCGCCGCTGCGCACGGCGGCCAGGCGCGCGCGCAGGAGCTGGAGCGGCCGCAGTGCCAATTGCAATTGCACGGCCACGGCAAGTGCCAGGCCCAGCGCCAGCAGGCCCAGGGCGATGAGCAGCATGCGGGTGAAGCGCTGCAGGGGTTCGGCCAGCAGGGCCTTGTCGCCCGCCACCACCAGGCGCAGCAGGGGCGCATCGTCCTCGGGCAGTTGCAGGGTACGTGCCACGCCCAGCAACGCGTGGCCCTGGGCGTCCTGCAGTGGCAGAACGCTGTAGCCGCCAGCCGGGTAGGACGCCGGCGCTTCGGGCAGGCGCAGCACCTGGTCCCACAGCGAGCGCGAGCGCGCCACGCCCGCCTCGGGCGCAGCGCCCAGCCGATCAATCTGCCAGTACAGGCCCGACAAGGGTTGTGCCAGGCGCGGGTCGGCTGCCATGGGGCCGACGCTGACGCTGCCAGGCGGATCCCAATCGACGGAAGCACTCAGATGGTCGAGCTGCATCACCAGCTGGGCCTGCAATTGCTGTGTGACATGGTCCTGAAACAAGGCTCGCAGGCCCCAGCCCACCAGCACAATGGCCAGCAGCATCCAGGCCAGCGTGCCTGCCAGCAAACGCAGGCGGAGCGACCCCGTTCTCACACCGGGTGGCCCACGTCAAGCAACCGGTAGCCCAGGCCCCGCACGGTTTCGATGCTGCCGGCGGGCAGCTTCTTGCGCAGGCGGCCGACGAAGACCTCGATGGTGTTGGAGTCGCGGTCGCTGTCTTGGGGGTAGATGTGTTCGGACAGTTCGGTGCGCGAGAGCACTTCGCCCTTGCGCTGCATCAGCAGCGACAGCAGCTTGAACTCATGGCTGGTCAGTTGCAGGGGCAGGCCGTCTACCAGTACGCGGGCCTGGCGTGTGTCGAGCAAAATGGCCCCGCATTGCCATTGCGCGCTGCTGTGTTCGCCCAGGCGGCGCAGCAGGGCGCGCAGGCGGGCCAGCAGCTCCTCCATGTGAAAAGGTTTGGCCAGGTAGTCGTCGGCGCCCGCATCCATGCCCGCCACTTTTTCATGCCAGGCGCTGCGGGCGGTGAGGATGAGCACCGGCATGGTGCGCCCCGCCGCGCGCCAGCGGCGCAGTACCGACAGGCCATCGAGCGTGGGCAGGCCCAGGTCCAGCACCACGGCGTCGAAGTCTTCCACGTCGCCCAAATAGTGAGCGGTGATGCCGTCGCTGGCACTTTCCACCGTATGCCCTGCGGCCGCGATGGCGTGCACCAGCTGGGCGCACAGCGTGGGTTCGTCTTCAACGACGAGGATGCGCATCTTTGTCCTTTCCGTGCTCCTTGCGCTTGCTCTCCAGCACCCGGCCATCAACGGCATCGACCTTGAGCTTGACGATGCGGCCGTCGCTCTGCAGCAATCTGATTTCGTAGAGAAAGCGATCGCCGTCCTGCTCGAACTCCACCTTGAGCGCCTGGCCCTGGTAGTCGCGCTCGATTTTGTCCAGCACCGTGCGCAAAGGCAGCACCCGGCCTTGTTCAAGCGCCTGGCGCGCCAGCTCATGGGTTCCACGGTTGTGTTCATCGGCGCGCAGCAGTGGGCTTGCAACAAGCAGCAGCAGCGCCAGGCAAGAAAGGACCAGGCGGCGAAGGGGGGGCGTAGTGCAGGAAGCCATAAACCGGTTTTTTACGCCAAGGGCGATGAACGGAGGATGAATGCGCCTTTCAGCATGGGTTCAAGTTGGATTTTCCACAATGCCCTTGAATCAAAAAGGAGGGACCTTATGCGGTCTAAAGTTGCGCTGGGAATCTGGTTGCTGGGTATCACTCTCGCATGGATGGCGGTCGCGCCGGCCGATCTGGGTGTCTCGCCCCTGGTCAATGCGCAAGGCGCCGCCCTGGGCTGGTGGCAGTTGCGCCAGCACGCAATCTATCTGAGCGGGCTGTGGAGCATCGGCCTGATGGCGTTGGTCATGTTGCTGGCCCTGCGCCTGCCGCTGTTTGACCGTGTGCTGGGCGGCATGGACCAGGTCTACCGCCTGCACAAATGGGCGGGCATCGCCGCAGCCCTCACCGCCATCGTGCACTGGGGCGCCAAGGAATCGAGCGGCTGGATCAAGACGCTCTGGGGCCGCGCCGGCAAACCCGGGCACGACGCCGTGCTGCCCTGGTTGACCGATACCCGCGGTTTTGCCAAGGACTTGGGCGAGTGGGCCTTCTACCTGTTGCTGGCCATGGTGGCCCTCACACTGCTTGCCCGCTTGCTGCCCTACAAGCACTGGCGCCTCCTGCACCGCGCCATGCCGGTACTGTTCCTCGCGCTGGTGTTCCATGCGGTGGCCCTGATGCCGCTCACGTTCTGGGCGCTACCCTTGGGGCTGCTCATGGGCACGCTGCTGGCGTTGGGTAGCCTGGCCGCGCTGTGGTCGCTGGCAGGCTGGGTGGGGCGTTCACGCAACCATGCGGCACGCATCCAGTCGGTGTCCGTGCTGGGCGATACGCCCACGGGTGCACCTGTCGAGGTCATTTGCGCCATGCCAAAGAGCTGGCAGGGGCACCGCGCGGGGCAGTTCGTCTTTGTGCGCTTTGACGCTACCGAAGGTGCCCACCCCTTCACCATCGCCAGTGCGCCCCACGCGCTGGGCAACAGCCCCGAGGGCGAGCCGCTGCTGCGCCTGGTGATCAAACCGCTGGGCGACTACACCCGCACCCTGCACCAGCGTCTGCACGCCGGGCAGCGCGTGGACATCGAAGGCCCCTATGGTCGCTTTCATGGCAAGGGCTCGCGCCGCCGCCAGCAGGTGTGGGTGGCCGCAGGCGTGGGCGTGACCCCCTTCTTTGCATTGCTGGAGGCACGGCAACCCGGCATGCCCACCGAGGGCCGCGACCCAGCCGCCGTGCACATGCACTACTGCACGCGCGACGCCCAGCGGGACCCGCTGCTGCCGCGTCTGCAGGACCTTTGCGCAAACGCACTTCCGCCCGTGCCGCTTTTGGTCCACAGTGAGGCGCAGGGGCAACGCCTTACGCCGCAGGATTTGCAAAACGAACCCGGCCCTCTGGATATCTGGTTCTGCGGGCCCCAGGGCCTGGGCGACACGCTGCATGAACACGCACGTGGCCCCAGCCGCTGGCGCCTGCACCGCGAATCATTTGCCATGCGTTAATTTGTTGAAAAGGAGCCTCACCATGAAACACGTCCCCTCTCTGCGCCGTGGCTTGCTGGCCCTGGCCCTGGGCCTGGTCGCCCTGCCGACCTTGGCCGATGACGACTGCGATGCGCCGGTCAACCGCTGGCAGTCGCGCGAGGCCGTGCGGCAAATGGCGGCCCAGCAGGGCTGGCAGATCCAGCGGCTGAAGATTGACGACGGCTGCTATGAAATCAGCGGCACCGACAGCCAGGGCCGCGGCTTCAAGGCCAAGATCGACCCGGAAACCCTGAAGGTGTTGAAGATGAAGCAAGGGGATCGCCAGCGTTCCCGCGAGCGCAACCGCGATCGCGACCATGCTGCGCCGCAATCGGGCGGCGCTGATGCGCCTTCGCAACTGTTCACCCCTGGTACCGCCCCGCGCGGCCAGATCGAGTAACCACCCACTGGAGCATCACGATGTTCAAACCTCTTTTGACCACTTTGGCCGCCGCCTGCGCGCTGGCCGTTCCCGCCCTGGCGCACAGCCGCCAGGTCACGCTGACCGCCCAGCTCAAGAACTACGGCGGCGACGGCGCCTACCTGGCCGCTTACCTGACCGATGCCAAAGGCGCCTATGCCGGCACGCTGTGGGTGGCTGGCGGCAAGGCCAAGTACTACAAGCACCTGTCCGACTGGAACCGACTGTCGGCCGGTGACGCCAAGCGCCTGAACGGCGTCACTGGCGCCAGCGTGGGTGCGGGGCGCACGCTCAAGGTGACGGCCAACCTGGCCGATGCCCTGATTGACGCGGGCTATGAAATCCACATTGACGCTGCCGTGGAAGACATGCGCGACAGCCCGTCGGAAATCCGCGTACCGCTGACGACCGGAAACGCCGGCAAGCCGCAGGCCGGCAAGCAGTACCTCCAGTCGCTGACCTTCCAACTCCAATAAAGGGCATGCGCATGGGTTGGAAAGCCATTCACCGCTGGCTGGGTTTGACGGCGGGTACTTTGGCGCTGGTGCTGGGCCTCAGCGGCGCCATCCTGGCGTTCGACCCGGTGCAGCAATCGTGGCAAGCACCTGCGGCACCGGGCGACCTGTCGGTAGCGACGCTGGTGGAGCGCGTGGCGCGCACCGTCCCGGGTGCAGAAGAAATTCGCCATCTGCCGTCGGGCGCCATCGTGGTGTTCGGCTTTGTCGGCGACCAGGCGCAGGCGCACTACGTGGACCCGGCAGATGGCAAGGTGCTGGGCGCCTGGGAGCCTTCGGCGCTGCCGCGCTGGGTCAAAAACCTGCACCGCTCGCTGCTCCTGGGTGATGCCGGGCGCTGGGGTGCGGCGGGCATTGCGCTGGCCATGGGCTTGATGTGTCTCTCGGGCCTGGTACTGCTGCTGCGCCGCATGGGCGGCTGGCGGCGCCTGGCCGCGCGGGTGCGGGGCTCGCTGGCACAGCGCATCCACGTGATCGCCGGCCGGGTTGTTCTGGTAGTGCTGTTCCTGACGTCGCTCACCGCGCTGACGATGAGCGCCTCAACCCTTGGATTGGTGGCGCTGGATGCTGGGACCGAGCCTGATGTGGTCTCCGTTTCCACCGGCCAGCGGGCCCTGCCCGGTGCGCAATTGCCCATGCTGCAAAGCCTCGCTGTGCGGGATTTGCGCAAGCTCAATTTCCCGGACGCTGCCGACCCAGAAGACACCTGGAAGGTTGCCACCCGCCAGGGAGAAGGCTGGATCGACCGGTACTCGGGGAAGATGCTGGCTTGGCAGGACATGACTTTTGCGCAGGGTGTCTACGACTGGGCGCTGGTGCTGCACACCGGCGAAGGGGCCTGGCCCTGGGCCGTGGTGCTTGCCCTCGTGGGCGCCAGCGTGCTGCTGTTCTGGTGGTCGGGCGTGGTCATGTGGTGGCAGGCACGCCGCCAGGCGCCCCACATCACCGGCAACAGCCCGCTGGCACAGGCCGACGTGCTCATCTTCGTCGCCAGCGAAGGCGGCAGCACGTGGGGATTTGCCCAGGCGCTGCAGGGTGCGCTGACCCAGAGCGGCCACCGCGTGCACACCAGCGCTTTGGAGAATTTCCAGACCACGCCCGCCACGCGGCAGGTCTTTGTGCTCGCTGCCACCTATGGCGAGGGCCAGGCCCCGGCCCACGCCAAAGACGCGCTGGAGCGCATGGCAAAGCTCAGCGCCAGCGCCGTGTCCGTGACGGTGCTGGGGTTTGGCGACCGGCAGTACCCGGCCTTCTGTGCCTTTGCCGAGGCGCTGGAGAAATCGCTGCGTGCACAGGGCTGGCCCGCGCTGCTGCCGCTCGAATGCATCCACCAGCAATCGGCCCAGCAGTTCGCTCGCTGGGGCGACGCCCTGGCGCGCGCACTGGGCGAGCCCCTGGTGCTCGACTATGTGCCGCGCGTGCCGCCCACCACCGCGCTCACGCTTGTGGCGCGCCAGAACTACCGCGAGCACAGCGACGAACCCACGGCGATCCTGCGCTTTGCCTGGCCTGCACAGGGCGGCGGGGCACTTCGGGGCCATGGCCTGGCGCACTTTTCTGCCGGCGACCTCGTGGGCATCGTGGCGCCGGGTTCGGCCGTGCCGCGCTACTACTCGCTGGCGTCGGGCTGGAAGGACGGGTTTCTGGAAATCTGCGTGCGCTTGCTGCCCGGTGGTCTGTGCTCTACGCATTTGCTGGGCCTGCAGAGGGGGGACAGCATTGCCGCCTTCATTCGCTCCAACCCAGGCTTTGCGCTGCCGCGCACGCGCCGGCCCGTGCTGCTGATCGGTGCGGGCACGGGGGTGGCGCCCCTGGCCGGTTTTATTCGCCGCAACGACCGGCACACCCCCATGCACCTGTACTTTGGGGGGCGCGACCCGGCGCAGGACTTTTACTTTGGCACCGAGATCCAGCAATGGCTGGGTGAAGGGCGGCTGGCACGTGTGCAAACGGTGTTCTCGCGCATCCCGGAAGGCGGCGGTTATGTGCAGGACGCCCTGCGCCGCGACGCCGAGCGCGTACGCGCACTGGTGGCCCAGGGCGCTGTGGTGCGCGTCTGCGGCAGCCGCGCCATGGCCAAGGGCGTGGCCGAGGCGTTGGACGCCATCCTCGTGCCGCTGCACTTAAACGTGGCGCAGCTCAAAGCAAAAGAGCGCTATGCCGAAGACGTCTTCTGAGACTGCCGCGCCCTGCAAGCGGACTGCGCTGCACGGCCCGACCATGGGGACGCGCTGGTCTGTCAGCGTGGACGCCGATGGTTCTGTGAACCAGGAGGCCCTGCACCAAGACCTGGCCTTTGCGGTGCAGCAGGTGGACGCGCAGATGTCGCCCTGGAAGCAAGGCAGCGACCTGGTGCGCCTGAACCGTGCACCCGTGGACACCTGGGTGGACCTGCCGCCTGAAATACTGGAGGTGCTGACCTGCGCCATGGACATCCACCGCCTGAGCGCTGGCGCGTTTGACCCCTGCGTCGGCGCGCTGGTCGATGCCTGGGGTTTTGGTGCGGTACGCGACGCGCCCGACGCCGCGGCGATCCACACCGCGCGCCAGGCCGCGCCGTGCACTATGCACAAGGGCCTGGAGCTGGACCGCACGGCAGGCCGCGCCCGCAAGCGCGCCCCCGTGCAGCTCGATCTTTGCGGCATTGCCAAGGGCTACGCGGTGGACCGCATGGCCGCCGTGCTGCAGCAGCATGGCGTGCGCCATGCGCTCGCGGCGCTCGATGGCGAGCTGCGCGCAGTGGGCGGTCAGGCCAGTGGCGTGCCCTGGGCCGTGGCGCTCGAATCCCCTGACGTTGGCCGCCGCGCGGCCCGCGGCGTCATCGAACTCGAAGACCTGGCCGTGGCCACCTCGGGCGACTACCGGCACTACCTGAAAGTGGGCGATGCGCACCTCGCGCACACCATGGACGCGCGCCGCGCCGCGCCGGTGAACAACGCTGTCGCCTCGGTCACCGTGCTGGCGCACACCTGCATGGAGGCGGACGCCTGGGCCACGGCCCTGCTGGTGGCTGGCCCGGGCGAAGGCCTTGCCCTGGCGCAGCGCAGGGGGCTGGAAGCGCTGTTTCTGCTGCGCCGCCCCGAAGGCTTGGTGGAGTTGGGGCTGGGTCGGTTCGGTGCCTCCTGAGCGCCGCAAAAACTTGCCTGAACGGGAGCACAACAAACCGTTCAGCAGCGATTCATCGCGGGAATAGCAAACTGTGCACACAGTCGCCAACGACTGGGCACCTACGCAAAGGAGATCACCATGCAACGGACCGCACTTCTCGCCTCGATCGCTCTGCTGGCAGCCGCCATCAGCCCCCCGCTCCTGGCCGGAGACCACCAACACAACCGGAAACACGACCGCCAGCCTGCCACGGACATGCGCCCCACAGACGGGGATGGACAAGGCATGCAGGCGGTCGCCCACAGTGCCGCTCCTCACGCACCGGGCTATGGATGGCGCTATTTCACAGACCCGGCAGTGCCCCGCGCCGTTGTGATCAGTCCGCAAGGGGATTATTACTACAGCCGCGGCAAGGGATTGCGCTGGATCGCCGCAGAACAGATCTAGCGCGCCACGTCGATCACCACCCGCCCGCGCACTTGCCCGGCCAGAATGGCGCCCGCCAGTTCCGGCAGGCGGCTCATGGGCTCGACGGTGGTGATGGCTTCCAGGTGCACCGGGTCCAGATCGCGCGCCAGGCGCTGCCACGCGGCGTGGCGCGCCGGCATTGGCGCCATGACCGAATCCACACCCAACAAGGCCACGCTGCGCAGAATGTGCGGCAGCACCGTGGCCGGCAAGTCCATGCCGCCGGCCAAGCCGCAAGCGGCCGCCCCCGCGCCGTATTCCATTTGCGCCAGCACATTGGCCAGGGTTGTGCTGCCCACCGAATCCACCGCGCCGGCCCAGGTCTCGCGCTGCAGCGGGCGCACCGGGCCTTGCAGAGTGGCGCGGTCAATGAAGGCACTGGCCCCCAGGCCGCGCAAATAGTCGTGGGTTTCGGGCCGACCGGTGGAGGCAGTGACCTGGTAGCCGCGCTTGGCCAGCAGGCTCACCGCCACTGAGCCCACGCCGCCGGCAGCGCCGGTCACCAGCACCTGGCCTGTGCCCGGCTGGGCGTGGCCCCAGCGCTCCAGCGCATCGACGCACAGCGCGGCGGTGTAGCCGGCGGTGCCGATGGCCATGGCCTGCAGCGGCGTGAAGGCGTCCGGCAGGCGCAGCAGCCATTCGGCCTTGACGCGCTGGTAGCGCGTGAAGCTGCCCCAGTGCGTCTCGGAGAGCCCAAAACCGTTGAGCACCACCCGGTCGCCCGCCTTCCATAGCGGTGAACGCGATTCGACCACCGTGCCCGCCAAGTCCACGCCGCCCACCATGGGCAGACTGCGCGCCACCTTGTTGCGGTTGCCCGACAGCGCCAGGCCGTCCTTGTAGTTCAGGGCCGAGTACTGCACTTCGACCAGCACATCGTCGTCCGGCAGGTCGGCCAGGCAAAGTTGCTTGAAGACGCTGCGCGCCTTGCCCTCGTGCTCTTCAATGACCAGGGCGGTGAAGGTGTCGGACATGAGAAAGCCTTTCGCAGAAAAGCTCCATGCTATCGCTAGGGCTGCCCTGCAAAACTCTACGCGAGTGGGTGTAGTGCGGATCGGGATGGGATGCTAGGCGCGTTTTGCAGGACGCCCCTAAGGAAAGGCAGTATCGAATCCGTGATGGCTTGGGGTTTTACCCTCTCACGCAGGCCCAGGAAACAGCGCGACCATGGCAGGACTTCCCGTTCCCCGCCTCACGGAGAGATGCCCATGCCTGGACGACCCACCCGACTGGCCCTGACCGCATTGCTGGCTTGTGCCATTCCCGTACCCTGTCTGGCCGCTGTGCCCGCCGGTGGCGCTGCCGAAATCGTCAGCCTGCAGGGCCAGGGTGACCAGCGACCCGCCAGCGCGGCCGAATGGCGCCCCGCCCGGCTGGCGCAGGTGCTCTCAAGCGGAGACTTTGTGCGCACCGGCGAGGCTGCCCGCATGGCCCTGGTGTTTGCTGATGAAACCCAGTTGCGGCTGCACCAGAACACGGTGCTGCAGGTCAAGACCATCGCCACAGCGGGCCAGCCGGTGACCACGCTGCGCCTGGATGCAGGCCGCGCCTGGACACAGACACGCCGCCCCACAGGCAGCCTGCTGCAAATGGAAACACCGGCCGCCACCGCTGCCATCCGGGGCACCGACTGGGACATTCGTGTGGAGCCCGATGGCCGCACCCTGCTCACGGTGCTTTCGGGCACGGTGGATTTCGGCAACGAGCAGGGACGCATCGCCGTCGGCGCCAACGAGGCCGCTTATGCCGAAGTGGGCAAGGCACCGATCAAGCTGGTGCTGGGCCAGCCACGGGACCGCGTGCAATGGGTCAACGCCCTGCAGGCCGACCCCCTGCCGCACCTGGCCGCCACGCCCCTGCCTGCGGCGCTTGAGCCCGTGCGCGCCGCACTGGCCGCCCACGACTTGGTTGCCGCGCGCACCGCGCTGGAGCAGGCGCGCGCAAGCGCCCCGCCGCAGTGGGCCGCCGCGATGGAGGCAGCCATCGCATTGCAAGCCGGCGACTGGCGCAGCGCTCGCGACCTGCTCGCGCGCCAGTTGCAGGGCCAAGCACTACTGCCCGTCTGGCTCATGCAATCCGACCTGCTGCTGATGGAGGGCGAAGGCGCGGACGCCATCCGCACGCTGCAGCGCGCCTTGCAACAATGGCCCGCGCACCCGGCCCTGCTGGCGCAGTTGGCGCGCGCCCAATTGCTGAGTGACCGAGTACCCGAGGCCGAGGCGACCTTGGCTACGGCGCAGGGCGTGGCCAACCCCGATCTGGTGCTCGCCCGCGCTGTGCTGGCACGCCGCCTTGGCGACGCCCCAGCCACGCTGGCCGCTTACACCGATGCGACGACGCTGGCGCCACAAGACGCCCGCGGCTGGCTCGGCCTGGGCAGCGTCTACACGGAGCGCGAGGACACGGGCCCGGCCCGCAAGACCTTGCAGCAGGCCCTGGCGCTGGACCCGCATGTTGCGGGAGCACAAGGCGAACGCGGCACGCTGGAGACGTTTGCCAACCGCTTCGCCGAGGCCGAGTCCGCCTTTTCCAGCGCGCTGGAGGACCACCCCGCCGACTACGTGGCCCTCACCGGCCTGGGGCTGCTGCGCCTCAAGCAGGGGCAACCGCAGGCCGCGCTCGACGCCTTCCTGCGCGCCGGTGTGATGGAGCCGCGCTACGCCCGCGCCCGCACCTGGACCGCCGTCGCCTACTACCAGCTGGGCCGCCACCAGGACGCCATCACCACGCTGCAGCAAGCCAGTGCGCTGGACGACAAAGATCCGATCCCCTACATGCTGCTGGCGCAGATTTACACCGACCTGTTCCAGCCGGGTGACGCCGTGCAGGCTGCGCGCGCCGCTGTCACGCGCATGCCGTATCTGAAGTCGCTCAACCAGCTTGCCAACGACCAGAAAGGCAGCGCCAATCTGGGCGCTTCGCTCGCCTTTTTTGGCATGGAAGACTGGGCGCTGGAGCTGGCGCAGCAGAGCTTCTCGCCCTACTGGGGCGCGAGCCATTTGTTTCTGGCCGACCGCTACCGGGGCGAGTTCAACAAAAATTCCGAGTTGTTCCAGGGCTTTCTTACCGATCCGATGGCGTTTGGCGCCAGTCAGCGCTACGCGTCGTTGTTGCAGCAGCCGGGCAACCATGGGGCCGTGGACGTTTGGCAGGAGCAGGAGTTCTACCAACTGAGCGCGCCTTCGGTCACGCTCAACGGCATGGACAACCGGGAGGTGCCCGTTTCGTGGTTTTTCAAGGCGCAGAAGGCCAAGGGCAGCCACTTTCCCATCGATATCGGCGTCACCAACCAACCCGCCATTTACGATCCGAGCGGATCGGCCGATGCAGACGCCGAAGTACTCACCATTGGACTGGGCATGCAGCCGAACGAACGGCTCAACCTGTTTGCCTATGTCAACCATACCGGCATCAATCTACAGGCCCACAACCTCTTTGCCACGCATGTGGACAAGACCACGCAGCAAGGCGTCCTGGGGCTGTCCTACCGCTGGAGCCCGACCGAGCAGACCTGGTTCAAACTGGGGCGCAGCCTGGAAGCCACGCGGATCGAGAATTTCCCTATGCTGTTCGAGTTGGGCCCGCTCTTCGGCGTTGCCGGCTTTGCGGCAAATCCCCGCAAGAGCCTGAGCGACCTGCAGTTGCGCCACAGCGTCGATCTGGAACCCGGCACGCGCTGGAGCGTGGCGCTCGAGCATGTGGCAGAAAAGCAGGCCAGCGAGGCCTTGGGTGTGGGCCGCCTGAGCACGGTCCAAAATGGTCAAACCTTCTCGGACACCATGACCTTTGGTGGCGTCAACGCCATTGACCGCCGTTACACCGGTCTCACCTTGGACGGCGAGCGGCAACTGAACCCCACCCTGAAGATCGATGGCGCGCTGGCGTTGCAGCAGATTCGCCACCGCGTGGACGGTGCCAGCGGACTGCGCCTGTCGACCTCCGGGTTCGAGACTCTCGATACCGCCCGGCGCCACGATACCGAGCGTGTTCTCAGCCCGCGCCTGGGCGTCGTCCTGCGGCCAGAGCCCGGCGCTACGCTGCGCCTGGCCTACCAGGACTGGCTGCGCCCCTTGAGCGTATCCACCCTGACCCGCGTTGAAACCGCTGGTATCGCCGTGGAAGACCGGCTGGTGGAAGCCGGCGGCCGGCACAAACGCCTGGTGGCGCAGTGGAGCCAGGAGCTGGGCGGCAATACCTTTTTGAGCGCGCGCGCCGATCACCTGCAGGTACGCAACCCCGACACGTTGGGCGTGGACCTGCGAACGCCCAGCCTGCCGTTTCTGGAAGAGATGCGCAATGCCCAGCTCGTCAATCTCTCCAGTACCGACCTGCTGGAAGACACCCCCGACTTTCACCACGGAACGCTCAGCACGCTTGCGGCGGGCGTGAATCACATGGTGAATCGCCAGTGGTCGCTCTATGGAAAATACCTGTACCAGCACAGCGAAACCGACTACCTGTCGGAGACGGCCACCCTGGTGGCCAATACCCACTTCATCCCTTACATCCCGCGCCACACGCTGGCGCTGGGCGCTACCTGGGCCAGCAGCCAGCGCCTGTACCTGAGTGGCCGTGCGGTGTATCGCTCCGAGCGCTTCGAGGACGCGAGCAATCTCACGCCCCGTCCCCCTGGCTGGAGCCTGGACCTGGTCGGCTATTGGGAATCGAGCGACAAACACTGGCTCGTCGGCATGGGCGCGCTCAATCTGCTCGGCCCAAAATCCGCCCGCCAGAAGGCCCGCTACGTGCTCGATGCGCGCTACCGTTTTTAAGCGCCTGGCGCTCTCCTTGGGTGCGGCCTTGCTGGCACTGCTGCTGGTGGGCGCCGCGTCGCTCAGTCGCCCCTGGCACGCGCTGGAGTTCAAGACCTTTGACCTCTGGACCTCGCTGGCCGCCCCGCACCGCAGCCGGCTGCCAGTGGTGGTGCTGGCCATCGACGAGCCGACGTTTCAGGAGGTGCAGCAGCGCTGGCCTTTCCCGCGCAGCTTGCATGCCCGCCTGCTCGACCGCCTGCGCGAAGACGGCGCCACCGCCGTCGGTTTTGACGTGGTCTTTACCGACCCGAGCGCACCCGAACAGGATGCCGCGTTCGCCCATTCGCTGGTAGCTGCCACGGCAGCGGGCCTGCCGGTGGTGCTGGCCTCGGCGCGCGAAAAAATCGACAGCGCCAGCGCGACGCTCTGGACCGACGTGCTGCCGTTGCCCGCCTTCGTTGCTGCCGGTGCCCAGTACGGCAACGCCGGGGTGCAACCCGACGATGATTTCGTGGTGCGCCGCATGCCCCAGTTGGCCGGAAGTTTCTCGGCGGCGCTGGCCCGCGCCGCAACGCAGCACACAGCCTCCGCGTCCGCCGAACTCATTGCCTACAGAGGTCCGCGAGGTACCTTTGACACGCGCTCGTACTACCAGGCGCTCGACGCAGGGCTGCTGCCAGAAGGGTTCTTTCGCGGCAAGGTGGTGCTGATCGGCCGCTCCGCTCTCACCGCCAGCGAGCTGCAGAACAGCCAGGCCGATCTCTTCAATTCGCCTTTTGCCGCGCTCGGCGGCGAACGTCTGCTCCCCGGCGTGGAGCTGCAGGCCACGCTGCTTGACAACCGGGCCAGTGGCGACGGCCTGCGCCTCGCGCCCGAGGCGTGGTCGCTGGCGCTGGTGCTGCTTGCACTCACCCTGCTGCTGCCTGCCAGCCTGCGCTGGCACCCCGGCGCAGTGGCCTTGCTCGCCGCAGGCATTGTCGGTGCCATGGCGCTGCTGTCATGGCTGTTGTTTTTCAAATCTGGGCGCTGGCTGCCGCCGCTTTTGCCCATGGCCGCGACCGCCGCCATCTATGGTGCCAGCGCCTTGACGGGCTACGCGCAGGCGCGCCAGCGAGCGCGCAAGACCCGCGCCATGTTCTCGCAGTACGTGCCGTCCGAAGTGGTCTCGCGGCTCATCGCAGAGCCCGCGCTGCTGCGCCTGGGCGGCGAGGCGCGCGAGGTCACCCTGCTGTTTACCGATCTGGCGGGGTTCACCACGCTCTCGGAGCAGCTCAGCGCCGAGCAGACGGTAGAGCTGCTGGGCCTGTATTTCGGCACCATGGCACCCATCGTGCACGCCAGCGGCGGCACCATCGACAAATACATCGGCGATGCGCTGATGGCCTTCTGGGGCGCACCCCTCGCCGATGCAGACCACGCAGAGCACGCGGTGCGCGCCGCCATCGCCATGCAGCAGACCATGGGCAAGCTGTGCGATGAGTTGGAGCGCCGCGGCCTGCCGCGCATTGCCATGCGCATCGGCGTGCACTCAGGGCGTGTGGTGGTGGGCAACGTCGGCTCGGCCGAGCGCTTTTCCTATACCGCGATTGGCGACGCCGTGAACCTGGCGGCGCGGCTGGAAGGCGCGAACAAGGCGTTTGGCACCGGCATCCTGCTCTCGGGCGACACGGCGGCGCTGCTGCCCGGAAACATACCGCTGCGTGTGCTGGACGAGGTCATCGTGAAAGGGAAAAGCCAGGCGATCCGGGTGTACACGCCATGTGCCGACGCTGCGCTGTGCCGCCTCTCGGCCGATGCGCTGGACGCCTTTGCGCAACGCGAGTGGGCCCGGGCCAGGACAGGGTTCGAGGCACTGCAGCGTGCTTTGCCGGGGGACTTGGCCACACGGCGCCTGCTGGAGCGATTGAACGCGGCCTGCAACCTGACCGACGATGCGCCTTGGTCGGCGGCCCAGGCACTCGACAAGCTGTAGCAAGTCAGCGCATCCAAAGGAAGTGAATGTTTCGAAATTGATAGCAACAAACCATTACAGGTAAAGCGCTGGAGGCATTTTTATACAAATTTTGTTCTGGTGGGCGGTTCGTCCGCCGCTTTGTCCCAGCCCGCTTCTCGCGCCAGGCACGTGACCATCGCCCAGCCGCCTTCGCTGCGCCGCGCAGGCCCAAGCCGGCAGGCGCAAAAAAGCCCGCGCGCAGGCGGGCTCTTGCAGGGGGCGAAACGCTTACTTGGCCGCGACCACGCGCACCATGTCCAGGCACTTGTTCGAGTAGCCCCACTCGTTGTCGTACCAGGCGACCACCTTGAGGAAGGTGTCGTCGAGCGCAATGCCGGCGTCGGCGTCGAACACGCTGGTGCAGGACTCCCCGCGGAAGTCGGTGGCCACCACCTTGTCTTCGGTGTAGCCCAGGATGCCCTTGAGCGCGCCTTCGGACTGCGCCTTCATTTCGGCACAAATTTCCTTGTAGGTGGCGGGCTTCTCCAGCTCCACCGTCAGGTCCACCACCGATACGTCGGAGGTCGGCACACGGAAGGACATGCCGGTGAGCTTCTTGTTGAGTTCGGGAATCACCACGCCCACGGCCTTGGCTGCGCCGGTGCTGCTGGGGATGATGTTTTCCAGAATGCCGCGCCCGCCGCGCCAGTCCTTATTTGAAGGGCCGTCCACGGTCTTCTGCGTGGCGGTGGCTGCGTGCACCGTGGTCATCAGGCCGCGCTTGATGCCCCACTTGTCGTTGAGCACCTTGGCCACGGGCGCCAGGCAGTTGGTGGTGCAACTGGCGTTGCTGATGATCGCCTGGCCCGCGTAGGTCTTGCAGTTCACGCCGTGCACGAACATCGGCGTGTCGTCTTTCGACGGGGCCGACATGATGACCTTCTTGGCGCCCGCATCCAGGTGCTTCTGCGCGGTTTCCTTGGTCAGGAACAGGCCGGTGGCTTCGATGACGATGTCGGCGCCGACCTCGTTCCACTTCAAAGCCGCAGGGTCGCGCTCCTGCGTCAGGCGGATCGTCTTGCCGTTGACGACCAGGTGGTTGCCCTCCACCTTCACGTCGCCCTTGAAGCGGCCATGCACGCTGTCGTACTTCAGCATGTAGGCGAGGTAGTCGGGCTCAAGCAGGTCGTTGATGCCCACCACCTCGATGTCGGAAAAGTTCTGCACCGCGGCGCGGAACACCATGCGGCCGATGCGGCCGAAACCGTTGATACCAATCTTGATCGCCATAGCTCAGTCTCTCCAGGGTTGGATTGCCAAAAATTATTTGCGCTTGAGCGCCGCCAGCACCGTGGCGGCGACGTTCTCTTCGGTGAAACCAAAATGCTTGAACAGCACTGGCGCCGGGGCCGATTCGCCGTAGGTGTCGATGCCGATCACTGCTGCGCAGCCGTACTTCCACCAGCCGCTGGTGACGCCCATTTCCACCGCGATGCGCGGCACGCCTGTGGGCAACACGGCTTTCTTGTACTTCACGTCTTCGCGGTCGAAGGCGGTGGTGCTGGGCATGGAGACCACGCGCACCGCGATTTTCCTGGCAGCCAGCAGGCGCTGCGCCTTGAGCGCGAGCTGCACTTCAGAGCCGGTGGCAATGATGACGGCCTTGGCCTTTTTCTTCAGGCCCACGTCGGCCGGCTCGGAGAGCACATAGGCGCCGCGCGAGATATCGCCCAGATCGCGCTTGGGTGCGTAGGGCAGGTTCTGGCGGGAGAGCAGCAGCGCGGTCGGCTTGTCGCGGTTCGTCAGCGCCACGCTCCAGGCCACGGTGGTTTCGGCCGTATCGGCCGGGCGCCACACGTCGAGATTGGGAATCAGCCGCAGGCTGGCGGCGTGCTCGATGGATTGGTGCGTGGGGCCGTCTTCGCCCAGGCCGATCGAGTCGTGCGTGAACACATGGATCACGCGCTGCTTCATCAACGCCGCCATGCGGATGGCGTTGCGGCTGTAGTCGCTGAAGGTGAGGAAGGTGCCGCCGTAGGGGATGAAGCCGCCGTGCAGCGCAATGCCGTTCATCACCGCCGCCATGCCGAACTCGCGCACGCCGTAGTTGATGTGGCGGCCGATGTGGCCGTCTTCGGTCTTCACCACCGCGCCTTTGGCGTCCATGCGCAGCGGCGGCGTGGCCTTGGTGTTGGTCAGGTTGGAGCCCGTCAGGTCGGCGCTTCCGCCGAGCAGCTCGGGCAGCTTGGCGGTGAAGGCTTCCAGCGCAAGCTGGCTGGCCTTGCGGCTGGCCACGGTTTCGCCCTTGGTGTGGGCCTCGACCACTGCATCGACGGCGGTCTGGGCGAAGTGCTTGGGCAGGTCGCCGGCCATGCGGCGCTCAAATTCGGCGGCCAGATCGGGGAAGACGGCGCGGTAAGCGGCAAAGCGCTGGTTCCATTCGGCCTGCGCCTTGGCACCGGCCGCATCGGCGTTCCAGTCGCCATACACCTCAGCTGGCACTTCGAACGGCCCGTGAGGCCAGTCGAGGGCAGCGCGGGTGAGCCCAATCTCGTCGGCGCCAAGCGGCTCGCCGTGCGCCTTGGAGGTGTTGGCGCGGTTGGGCGAGCCCTTGCCGATGTGCGTCTTGCAGACAATGAGCGTGGGCTTCGCGTTCTGTGCACGGGCCTTGGCAATCGCCTTGTCCACGGCGTCGGCGTCGTGGCCATCGACCGGGCCGATCACGTCCCAGCCACAGGCCTCGAAGCGTTTGGGCGTGTTGTCGATGAACCAGGGCGCGACCTGGCCGTCGATCGAAATGCCGTTGTCGTCGTACAGCGCCACCAGCTTGGACAAACGCCATGCGCCGGCCAGTGCCACGGCCTCGTGGCTGATGCCTTCCATCAGGCAGCCGTCACCCAGCATCACGTAGGTGTGGTGGTCCACCACGGTGTGGCCGCTCTGGTTGAATTCAGCCGCCAGCAGCTTCTCGGCCAGCGCCATGCCCACGGCGTTGGTCAGGCCCTGGCCCAGCGGGCCGGTAGTCGTTTCGACGCCGGGCGTCACGTTCACTTCGGGGTGGCCGGCCGTCTTGCTGTGCAGCTGGCGGAAGTTCTTCAGTTCCTGAATCGGCAGGTCGTAGCCTGTCAGGTGCAGCACCGCGTAGAGCAGCATGGACGCGTGGCCGTTCGAGAGCACGAAGCGGTCGCGGTCGGCCCAGTGCGGATCCTGCGGGTTGTGGCGCAGGTGCCGGCCCCACAGCGCAACCGCCATGTCGGCCATGCCCATGGGCGCACCGGGGTGGCCGGAATTGGCTTGTTGCACAGCATCCATTGCGAGTGCGCGGATCGCATTCGCCATTTGTTCAGAATTGGCCATCGGGGCGGGTCCAGTCAGGACGGTGATGAGGGGAAACCCCAGATTTTAACGGTGCGCCTTGAACGGGCTCCCCACAGCGGCATCTGCACTGCCGCGCGATGCACTAGAGTGCCAGGCGTGACGCTCCCCTTGCACCCCTTCTTGCCCCCCTTATTTCCCTCGCCCGTGGGTCCGACGGCTGTGCGCGACCACGGTGCCGAACAAGCCCCGGCCCTGCTGCTGGCGGCCGGCCGCGGCGAGCGCATGCGCCCGCTGACCGACACCACGCCAAAACCCTTGCTGCCCGTCCACGGACAGCCGCTGCTGGCCTGGCATCTGCAGGCGCTGGCGCGCGCCGGGGTGCCGCGCGTGGTCATCAACACCGCCTGGCTGGGCGAACAGATTGGGCAGTATTTTGGAAGCTTTTTTGGCCTCCAGCGCAATATAGGTAAGTACAAGCAGCTATCCATTTTGTATTCCAACGAGGGCCGAGATTTCGGCGGCGCGCTGGAAACTGCAGGCGGCATTGCGCGCGCCCTGCCGCTGCTGGACGCCGACGTGTTCTGGCTGGCGGCGGGGGACGTGTTCATGCCCGGTTTCGCCTTCGACGCTGCGGCCGTGCGCGCCTTTCGCCAAAGCGGCGCGCTGGCGCGCCTGTGGCTGGTGCCCAACCCACCGCAGCATCCGCGCGGCGATTTCGGGCTCTCCGAGTCCGGCCTGGCGCTGAACCTGCAGGAGGCCGACCCGCAGCCCCGCTACACCTACAGCACCGTCGCCCTGCTGCACCGCGATTTGTTTGCCCCGCCGTGGTGCGATATTGCGCCCGGCAACCCGCAAGGGGTGCGCGCAGCGCTGGCGCCGCTGCTGCGCCGGGCGATGGACAATGGCCGGGTACAGGCTGAACTTCACACTGGCCGCTGGGTCGATGTAGGCACACCGCAGCGCCTGGCCGACCTCAACGCCGAAACATTTTCACCATGACCCTCACCCCGCCCCCCTCTTTGTATGCCGAGCGCCGCGCGCGCCTGGCGGCCCAGCTCGGCCCCGGCGGCGTGGCCATTGTGCCGACCGCACCCGAGCGCCAGCGCAACCGCGACAGCGACTTCCCCTACCGCCACGACAGCTACTTTTATTACCTCACGGGCTTTACCGAACCCCATGCCTGGCTGGTCCTGACCGCTGAGGGCCAGAGCACCCTGTTCTGCCAGCCCAAAGACCTGGAACGCGAGATCTGGGACGGCTACCGCCTGGGCCCCGACGCTGCCGTGGCTGCGCTAGGGATGGACACGGCGCTGCCCGTGGGCGAACTCGACGCGCGCCTGCCCCGCTTGCTGGAAAACCGCGAGCGCGTGTGGTTCCCGTTCGCCACGCACGACGGCCTGGCCGCGCGCGTCGAAGGCTGGCTGGCCAAGGTGCGCGAGCGCGTGCGCTACGGCGCGCTGTGCCCGCAGCAGCAGGGCGACCTGTGCCTGCTGCTCGACGAAATGCGCCTGGTGAAAGACGCGCACGAAATTGGCCTGATGCGGAGCGCCGGTGCCATCAGCGCGCGCGCCCACGTCCGCGCCATGCAGCGTTCGGCACGCATGCTGGCCGCTGGCGAAGACCTGCGCGAATTCCACCTGGAGGCCGAACTGCTGCACGAGTTCCGCCAAAGCGGCGCTGAGTCGCCCGCCTATGGCTCCATCGTCGCCGCTGGCGCCAACGCCTGCGTGCTGCACTACCGCGCCGACCGCGCGCCGGTGAGAAGCGGCGACCTGGTGCTGATCGATGCCGCCTGCGAACTGCACGGCTATGCGAGCGACATCACGCGCACCTTCCCCGCCAACGGCAAGTTCACCGGCCCGCAGCGTGCGCTCTACGACGTGGTGCTGGCCAGCCAGGAAGCAGCCATTGCCGCCACCCGCCCCGGCGCGCGCTTTACCGACCCGCACGACGCGGCGGTGGCGGTGCTGGCGCAAGGTTTGCTTGACCTGAAGATTCTGAACCGCATTCAATACGCAAGCGCCGAGGACGTGGTCGCCACCCGCGCCTATTTCCCCTTCTACATGCACCGCACCGGCCACTGGATCGGCATGGACGTGCACGACTGCGGTAGCTATGTCGAGCCCGCCGAACAAAGCCAGACCAGCGAGCGGCGCGATCCCTTGTCGGGCGAGCTCATCGTCGACCGCCCCAGCCGCATCCTGCGCGCCGGCATGGCGCTCACCATCGAGCCCGGCCTGTACATCCGGCCCGCCCCCAGCGTGCCCGAGGCCTTCCACCACCTGGGCATCCGCATCGAGGACGACGCCGTGGTGACGCAGGATGGCAGCGAACTGCTGACGCGCGGCGTGCCGGTGGAGGCCGGGGCGATTGAAGCGTTGATGCAGGAAGCCGCGTCTCGCTAAACCCACAAAAAAACCCCGCTGCGGCCAGGCCGAGCGGGGTGTGAAAGGGGACAGGCGGGCCCGCTGTGGGGCCCGGCGCCGTCCCTGGGAGGGATTCCTTGGTTCAGGCGGGTAATTTACATGCCGAACTTGCGCTTGGCATCGGCCACGCAGGTGTCCTGCTCAGCACCCTTCAGGGTGTCGCAGCGTTCCTTGGCGGCCTTGTAGTCGGCGTCCTTCTTTTCGTGCGCAGCGTCCTGCTTGGCTTCGGCCACGTCGGCACGCTTCTCGCTCATGTTGTCGGCGGGCTTGGCTTGGGCGCTGGCGACCTTGGCGTTTTCAAGCGCGCGCACATGGGCGGCCTTGGCGTCCTTCTTGCAGACGTCCTTGGTGTTGCCGGCGGCGTCGTCGCATTTTTCCTTGGCGACTGCGTAGTTGGCATCGGCGCGTGCCTTGGCTACCTTGTAGGCCGACTTGTTATCGGGCTTGTATTGTGCTTCGAGCTCGGCCTTGGCAATGTCTTCCGTGCCCTTGGCTTCCTTCATGCACACGTCCTTGGCGTTGTCCTTGAGGGCGTCGCAGTTTTGCTTGGCCATTTTGTAGTCGGCCGAAATGCGGTCCTTGGCGGCGGTGTGCTCGGCCTTGTCCATGGCCATGCCGGTGGTGGCAACCAAGCCGGTAAGCGCCAGGGCGATGAGATTGCGGGTGAAGTTCATGGTGGTGTCCTGGTAATTCAGTGCTGATCAGTCGTTGAAGCGGAAGTCAGGATTGCGCGTGTGCCAATCCTTGAGTTGCTGCTCAGCCACTTCGCGGACCACGCCTTCGCGTTCCTGAAGCTTGCCGATGAACTGCTCGCGCTTGCCATCGATGACGTCCAGATCGTCATTGGTGAGCTTGCCCCACTGCTCCTTCACCTTGCCGGTGAATTGTTTCCAATTGCCCTTGATGCGGTCTTCGTTCATTGGGTGATCCTCTTCGTGTCACGGATCAGGCCTTTCACCAGAAGCGGCGAAAACCAATGCCTGACTCGATGGGCTCACTGTAGAAACGTGACAGCGCGTCCGGCGTAGTCGGCTGCCGGGCGGCACTGTCGGACGAAGCCGCGCCGCGCAGTCGGCACCAAAGCGCTGTGCTGCGGAACTTGCGAGGGTGCTCAGGGCGCCGTCTGGTTCACCCAGGCGGACAGCTCGCGTGCCGCTTGGCGTGCTGCCTGCGCCAAGGCCGCGCTGCCGCCCGCCGCGTCGGCGCTGGGGGCGCTCTGGCGCGCCACAAAGACGCGCTGGGCGCGCAGGCGTTCGCCCTGGGGTGTGGGCTCGGCGAGCGTGGCGCGCAGGCGCAGCACGCCCTCGCTTTGGCTGGCCGAGCTGAAGATCTGACTGAATTCTTCCAGCTCCAGCCGCAGCACCAGCAGGCCGCCATTGCCCTCGCGCGCAGCTTCGCGCGCAGCGCGCAAACCCAGCACGGCGCGCTCCGCGCTCAGTTCGGCAGCGACGCTTTGCTGCACCAGCCTGCCCGGCGGCTGGCTCCAGCGGGCACGCTGGTAGGCGCGTAGCTGCTGGGCGTCGTCATAGCCGAGGCGGAAGTGCAGGGCGGTGCTGCCCTCCGGCAGACCGGGGCTCTCCACATCGGCGAGCACCAGCGGCGCGCGCTGGGGTGCAGCTGCCGGGCCTTGCGTCGGCGCACGGCTGGCGTCCGGCCCGAAGTCGTACACCACGGGGTGCACCGGCGGCGCCGGCAAGGCCGAGCAAGCGGCCAGAAAATTCAAGCAAAAAAGGACTCCAGCGCTTATGCGAAGAGCGCTGACAGCTATATTTTTCATAGTATTCATGGCGAACTCACTGCGGGTTGTGGGCAGGGGCGACAAAACCCGGTTCCCCCGGCCCCGGGCTGGCCGGCCCGGAACCATAGATGAAGCCCTGGGGATTGGCGCTGACGTCTGCGGCCGTGCGGGCGATCTGGCGCGCCGCGCGGCCCGTGTCGTCCGCCGCACGCTCCAGGCTGGGCAGCGTGCTGGCCTTGAGCCGGTCGGCCGCCTGCGAGAAGGTTTGCGCCCCGCGCGCGGCCTGATCGATGGGTCCGCCGGGCGCGTTCAGGCGCTGCGCCGTCTGGCCGAAGGCATCGGCCATCACGGAAACCTGGTCGCCCGCCTTCTTCAGCGACTGCACTGCGCCGCTGGCATCCTTGGCCAGCGCAGGCAACGCCGCCAGGGCGGGGTCGAGGCGCTCGGTCACGCTGCGGTCGAGCCGCCGCGCCAGCACGTCGAGGCTGGCCGCCGCATCGCCGATGTGGGTCAGTGCTTGCGAGAAGCGCTTCTGGTTGTCGTCGGCCAGCAGTTGGTTGATCCGTTTGCTTGCTTCCTGAACCTGGCCCAGGATCACCGGGCCTTGCTCGGAGAGCTGGGCAAAGGGCGAGGAGTGCAGCGGCAGGCGCGGCAGGCCGCTGGGGCCAGGGGGCAATGGCGGGTGGGCCTTGCCAGCGTCGTCGAGCAGGATGTACGACAGGCCCGTGACGCCCTGGTAGCCCAGCGTGGCAAAGGTGGTGGGGGTGATGGGCGCGTCATCGTCCACGGCGATGCGGATCAGCACGTTGCCGCTCACCTGCGGGTCAAAGCCGATGTGTGTGACTTTGCCCACGGCCACGCCCTTGTAGCGCACGGCGGCCTGCGGCTGCAGACCGCTGACGCCATCGCGGGTGGTGAGCTCATAGGCTTTGTAGCTGCCGCTGTCGCGCGTGAGCCACATGGCCAGCGCCACCACCATGGCGGTCACCGCCAGCACGAACAGCCCGGCGGCGAGCGCGTGAGATTTGTTTTCCATCAGGTCTCCTTGCCGGCTAGCACCGGCGCCATGGCGCGGCGCCCGCGCTCACCCAGAAAATAGTGTTCCACGAAGGGATGCGCAAAATGCGCCACTTCGGCCGGCGCTCCGGTCACGATCACTTTGCGGTCGGCCAGCACGGCCACGCGCGTGGCAAGCGCAAAAAGCGTATCGAGGTCGTGCGTGACCATCACCATGGTGGTCCCCAATGCATCGTGCAGTTCGCGCACCAATTCGCAAAATTCGTCGGCGCCATAGGGGTCCAGGCCCGCTGTGGGTTCGTCGAGCAGCAAAAGCGGCGGATCCATGATGAGTGCCCGCGCCAGCGCCACGCGCTTGATCATGCCGCCCGACAGATCGGCCGGCATCCGCGTCGCGTGCTCGGGCTCCAGTCCCATCATTTGCAGCTTGACCATTGCGGCGTCGCGCACCAGTTCGGCAGGCAGCGTGCCCTGCTCGCGCAGCGCAAAAGCCACGTTGTCGAGCACATTGAAGGCGGAAAACAGCGCGCCGTGCTGAAACAGCATGCCGACGCGGCTGGCCGCGCCCTCGCCGCCCATTTCAGACGCCGGCCGGCCCAGCACCGTGACGCTGCCCCGCGCTGGTTGCAGCAGGCCCAGCATCTGGCGCAGCAGCACCGTCTTGCCGGTGCCCGAGCCGCCCACCAGCGCCAGAATTTCGCCGCGCTGCACGGTCAGCGACAGATCCTGGTGCACGGTATAGGCCTCGGAGCCCTTGCCAAACGTGGTCTGCAAGCCTTCGATGCGCACCACGGGCTCGGCCTGGGGGGCCAGCGCAGGCGGCGGTGCGTGTGCGGTCTCGGCCATATCAGTTATCCATGGCGCTGCGCGCCACCCGCAACCCGTGAAACTGGCGCGGCCAAGGCCAGTGCACCCGTGGAACTGGCTTTGCCAGGCCACTGGGTGCGTCCCCCTGCCGAAGGAGAGGGGCTGAGGGCCGCGGCTCCAAGCCTGCCTGCGCAGGCTTGGACGGCCCCGAAGGGCTGCCGCCTCTGGTGGCTGCGCCGAGGCGACGAAGGCGACTCAGGGGGTGCTTCACTTCAAAACCCCACGTTCTTGAAGGCCACGGCGAACAACGCGTCCACGATGATGACCACCGTGATCGACGACACCACCGACGCCGTGGTGCCCTCGCCCAGGCTTTGCGTGTTGGGCTTGACTCTGAGTCCCCAGTGGCAACCCACCAGGGCAATCAGCGTGCCGAACACCACCGATTTCGACAGCGCCAGCGTGAGATTGCCGGTGCTGACCGCGTTGGGCAGCGCCTGCAGAAAATAGGCCGGCGAGACGTTCATGGCAGCGTCCGCCGCCAGCATGCCGCCGGTCAAGGCAGCCAGCGTGGTCCAGACGCTCAGCAGCGGCATGGCAATGGCGAGAGCCACCGCGCGCGGCATGACCAGCCGAAACCCCTGCGGGATGCCCATGACGCGCATGGCGTCGAGTTCTTCGGTGACGCGCATCACGCCGATCTGCGCCGTGATGGCCGAGCCCGAGCGCCCGGCCACCAGAATGGCGGCCAGCATGGGACCGAGTTCGCGGATCAGCGAAATGCCCAGAATATTGACGATGAAGGCTTCGGCACCAAACTGGCGCAGTTGCAGGCTCATCAGGTAGGCCAGCACCACGCCGATCAAAAAACCCACCAGCGCCGTGATCGGCAGCGCCGTTGCGCCCATGCGGTAGAGGTGACCCGAGATATCGCGCCAGGGCGCGCGGTGCGGTGCACGCAGCACGCGCAGGCAGTCAAGCAGCAGCTGGCCGATCAGGATCACCATGCGCTGCAGATGATCGACCGCATGCAGTACCAGCACTCCCAGCGCGTCGATCTGCTTGCCCAGCGTCCAGGGCTCGGGCGGCGGTGCCTGGGTGGTGAGCGAGGCCACCCGCTCCAGGAGGGAGCGCTGCGTGGTGTCCAGCACTACGCGCTGGGGCCAGGCGCGGCCCCAGTGGTTCCACAGCAGCTGCGCGCCCACGTGGTCCAGCCAGTCGAGGCCACTCAAGTCCCATCCCAGCTGGGCCTGCGGCGGCGCGGCGGCGAGTTCGGTACTCAGCGAACGCCAGCGCCTGCGCGCGCCAATGTCGGTTGCGCCCCAGCGCCCATGCAGCCGCATGCACGGCCCTTCGGGCGTGTCCTGGCGTGACAGTCGGGGAGCGGTATCGGGCATTGCAGTGGCGGGGGCGGGGAGGCGCGCGGCATCGCGCATCTGGGAGGGTGCATGGTAGCGGCAGCGGGCGATCATTGGCAGAGGGACTGCACGCACAGACAAAATCGTATCAAAATAGGGCTCTTGCGCATATTCTGTAAGCCCTGTCTGCTATTGAATAAATAGCTCTCCAGGGCATTTCGTCACGCTTCACGCCATTCTGGGATTCCTGCATGAGCGACACCACTTACGACTACATCGTCATCGGCGGCGGCACAGCCGGCGCCCTGCTCGCCAACCGGCTCAGTGCCGACCCGCGCCGCCGCGTGCTGCTGGTGGAGGCCGGTGGCAAGGACAACTACCACTGGATTCACATTCCTGTGGGCTACCTGTATTGCATCGGCAACCCGCGCACCGACTGGCTCTATCAAACCGAGCCGGACCCTGGGCTCAATGGCCGCGCGCTGCGCTACCCGCGCGGCAAGACGCTGGGCGGCTGCAGCAGCATCAACGGCATGATCTACATGCGCGGCCAGGCGCGCGACTACGACCAGTGGGCCGCGCTCACCGGCGAAGAAGAATGGCGCTGGGAGCAAGCCCTGCCCGACTTTCGCCGCCACGAAAGCCACTGGCGCCTCGATCAGCCAGGCCGGGCGGACGCTGCGTTCGCCCAGCTCCACGGCCACGCCAGCCAGGGCGGCAGCGGCGAGTGGCGGGTCGAGCGCCAGCGCCTGCGCTGGGACGTGCTCGACGCGTTTGCGCTGGCGGCGCAGCAGGCAGGCATTCCGGCCACCCAGGATTTCAACGGCGGTGACAACGAGGGAGTGGGTTACTTCGAGGTCAACCAGAAAAAGGGCTGGCGCTGGAACACCGCCAAGGCGTTTTTGCGCCCCACCTGCTATGGGCGCCCGAACTTCGAGATGTGGACCCATGCCCAGGCGGCGCGCCTGCTGCTGCAAAAGCTGCCCGACGGCACGCAGCGCTGCAGCGGCGTGCAGGTGTGGACCGGCAAGGAAATGGTGCAGGCGCATGCCAGTTGCGAAGTCGTGCTGGCGGCCGGATCGATCAACTCGCCGCAGCTGCTCCAGCTCTCGGGCATTGGCCCGGCGCCGCTGCTGGCCGCGCACGGGATTGCCGTCGCGTGCGACCTGCCGGGCGTGGGTGGCAATCTGCAGGACCATTTGCAGATCCGCTCGGTGTTCAAGGTCCAGGGCGTCAAGACGCTCAACACGCTCGCCAGCTCGCTACTTGGCAAGGCGCGCATCGGCCTGGAATACGCAGCGCTGCGCAGCGGCCCGATGAGCATGGCGCCCTCGCAGCTGGGCGCCTTCACGCGCAGTTCGCCCGACCAGCCGCACGCCAACCTGGAGTTTCATGTCCAGCCGCTCTCGCTCGACGCGTTCGGCGATCCGCTGCACGCCTTTCCTGCGTTCACCGCCAGCGTCTGCAACCTCAACCCGACCAGCCGCGGCAGTGTGCAGATCAAAAGCCCGCGTTTTCAGGACGCCCCAGCCATCGCCCCCAACTACCTGAGCACGCACGAAGACCGGCAGGTGGCCGCCGACAGCTTGCGGCTGGCCAGACGCATCGTCTCGCAGCCTGCTCTGGCACGCTACCAGCCCGAAGAGTTCAAGCCCGGCGTGCAATACCAAAGCGACGAAGAGTTGGCGCGCCTTGCTGGGGACATCGCCACCACCATCTTCCACCCCGTGGGCACCACCGCCATGGGCCGTGCGGACGATCCGCAGGCCGTGCTCGACCCGCGCCTGCGCGTGCGCGGCGTTGCCGGGCTGCGCGTGGTGGACGCTGGGGCCATGCCCACCATTACCAGCGGCAATACCAATGCGCCGACCTTGATGATTGCCGAGAAAGCTGCGCGCTGGATCGCCCAGGACCATGCTTCTTGACGCAAAGCAGGGTGTTTTCCGGGGGAAATTCCCTATGGTCGGATGCGTTTCACGCCCCTACAGTTGCCCCACTCGATGGCGCCCACGGGCTGCCAACACGGGGAGGGCCGGGGAGACATACGCCAACAACACCAAAGATTGCATAGCATCCGACGAGGTGCCTTCTTTTTCCGACGCCGGCCTAGCCGGCGTTTTTTTGGCCTCTGTGAATGTGATCTGAGTTTGGGCAGGGGCTGCAGCCTGACACAATTGCGCCAATGGAATGGATTCTCGTTTCGCTGGCCTCGCTGCTCGCTGGTTTCATCGATGCCGTGGTCGGCGGCGGCGGACTGGTGTTGCTGCCGGCCTTGTTCGCCACCTTTCCCAGCGCGCCACCGGCCACGCTGCTGGGCACCAACAAAAGCGCATCGATCTGGGGTACGGCCATGGCCACCTGGCAGTACAGCCGGCGCGTACAGATCCGCTGGCGCGCGCTGCTCCCTGCGGCGCTGACGGGCTTCGTTGGCGCCTTTGCCGGGGCCTGGGCCGTCACGGTACTCTCCCCCGATTTTCTGCGCCGCATGCTGCCGTTCGTGCTGCTTGCCGTGCTGGCGTACACCGTGGCCAAGAAGGAGCTGGGTCGCCACCACCGCCCCCGCTTTGCAGGCCGCGCGGAATGGCTGGCCGCCAGCGCCATTGGTTTGTCGATCGGGTTCTACGACGGTTTTTTTGGTCCGGGAACGGGCAGTTTTTTTGTCTTTCTGTTTGTCCGCTGGCTGGGTTATGACTTTCTCAACGCCTCGGCTTCCGCCAAGCTGCTGAACGTCTCGACCAACATTGCCGCGCTGATTCTGTTCACCGCCAAAGGCCATGTGTGGTGGCACTTTGCGCTGCCGCTGGCGGTGGCCAATGTGGTGGGGAGCGTCATCGGCACGCACATGGCGCTCAAGCACGGCACGGGGTTCGTGCGCTCCATCTTCATCTTCGTCGTGAGCGCACTGATTCTGAAAACCGGTTACGACGCCTTCCTGCGCTGAGGGAAATGCCTGAGTCGTGGCGGGTTTTGCCGATCCTATAATTCCGCCCTTGTTCGGACCGTCGACTACCCATCGAGACGTTCCGAAAGGCGATCCATACCGTTCCGGCTACGCTACCGCCAGCCGGATTTTTTGTACCTGAAATCACCCAAAACAGGATACGAGATGAAGCTTTTCAAAACCCTGGCCTGCGCGCTGGCCCTGTGCGCCGCTTTTTCCACGCAGGCCCGATCCCTCGACGAAGTCAAGAAGAGTGGAACGCTGATGGTGGCGACCGAAGGGCAGTTTGCTCCCTTTAACTACTTCAACGGAACCACGCTGACAGGTTTTGAGGTGGAGCTTGCCGAGCTGGTCGCAAAAAAAATGGGTCTTAAGATTCAGTGGAAAACGCTGGGCTTTGACGCCTTGCTGACCGGCCTGCGCCAGGACCGCTGGGACTTGGTGATCGCCTCGCACGGCATCACTGACGAGCGCGCCAAGGCCGTTACCTTCACCGCGCCGCATTACTGCTCGGGCGGCATGATCATCGCTATGGACCCGGCCATCCGCACCGGCAAGGACCTGGCAGGCAAGGTGGTTGCTGTGCAGACTGGCACCAGCTACCTGGAGAATGTGCAGAAGGTGTCCTCGGTCAAGGAAGTCAAGAACTTTCCCACCGATGTGGATGCGCGCAGCGCCCTCAATTCGCGCCGCGTGGACGCCTGGGTGACCGACCGCTTCGTCGCCAAGGCCGTGGTGGAAAAGAACCCGAACGCCGGCTTCAAGCTCGGTGACATGCTGTTCATCGAGCGCATTGCCGCCGCAGTGGCGAAGGGCAACCAGCCTTTGGCAGACGCCTGGTCGCAAGGCCTGGCCGCGATCCAGGCCGACGGCAGCTATACCGAGCTGTCCAAAAAGTACTTCAACGAAGACGTGCGCTGCCACTGAGCCTGAACCGAGCCCGGTCTCTTTCTTTTCATGCTCGTTGCTCTTTGGCCGCAGCGCTGGAATCGCCAGCAGCGCAGCAACGCCACGCTCATCAGCGCCCTGGTGCTGATGGTGCTGGCGCTGGCTGTACTCGGTCGGTTGCTGTCCTTCCTGCCCGAACCCATTGGCTCGAACGCAGAGGCGTTTTCCGCCGGTGCGCGCACTACGTTGTGGCTCACCCTGGTGAGCGGTACGCTGGGTCTGCTGCTGGGCACCAGTGCCGCTCTCGCACGCACCGCGCGCTGGCGTGCGCTGCGCTGGACAGCCAGTTTCTATATCTGGGCCATTCGCGGCACACCGCTACTGGTACAGATTCTGTTCGTCTACTTTGCCTTGCCTGCACTGGTGCCGGGGTTGAACCTGCCCGATTTTGCCGCCGCCGTGGTTGCCTTGTCGCTCAACGTCGGCGCCTACAACTCCGAGGCCATTCGCGCGGGCCTGCTGGCCGTGCCGCGCGGGCAGACGGAGGCCGCGCGTGCATTGGGGCTGGGCCAGGCCCATGTGTTCTTTGACGTGGTGTTCCCGCAGGCTTTCAAAATTTCGTTGCCGCCGCTGGTGAGCAATTTTGTTGCACTGCTCAAGGATTCTTCGCTGGCGTACGCCATTGGCGTGGTCGAACTGACCAACGTCGGCAACCGCATTCAGTCGGCCACGTTCCAGCCGATTGCAACACTCTCTACTGTGGCCATTACCTATCTGCTGCTGACCACTTTGGTCACGCAGATATCGAACGCCATCGAGTATCGGTTCGACGTTGAAGGACGCAGCAAATGAGTGCGCCACAAGCCTTCATCGTCGCAGACCATGTGTGCAAGTCCTTCGGCAGTCACCAGGTACTGCGCGATGTCTCAACCCATTTCAGCACGGGCGAAGTGACGGTCATCATCGGCGCCTCGGGCTCCGGCAAGAGCACGTTGCTGCGCGCCATCAACCGACTGGAGCCCCACGACAGCGGCACCATCACCATCGATGGCGTTGTGGTCTCCGACGACACCGCGACACTGCAAAAGCAGCGCTGCGAAGTCGGCATGGTGTTCCAGCAATTCAATTTGTTTGGACACCTCTCGGTGCTTGACAACATCACCCTCGCCCCACGGCGCGTGCGCCACACGGCCCGCGCCGAGGCCAACGCGCAGGCCATGGTGCTGCTGCGTCGCGTCGGCCTGCACGAGCACGCGCACAAATATCCGTGGCAGCTCTCAGGCGGCCAACAGCAGCGCGTGGCCATTGCACGTGCTCTGGCCATGAACCCCAAGGTCATGCTGTTCGATGAGCCCACTTCAGCTCTGGACCCGGAAATGGTTCAGGAAGTGCTGGACGTGATGCGCGAGCTCGCTCGCGGCGGCATGACCATGATCGTCGTCACGCACGAAATGGGCTTTGCACGCGAAGTGGCCGACCGCGTGCTGTTTTTCGACCAGGGCCGCATTGCGCACGACGCACCGCCGGAAGCATTCTTTGGTAACCCCGCCAACGACCGCATCCGCGCATTCATAGGCCGCATGGGCGCCTGAATCCTCCACCCTTTTTACCCCCGGAGTCACCATGAAACGAAGCTCTCTCTTTCTTGCCTTGATGGCAGCCGGCCTGTGCAGCCTGTCGGGCCAGGTGTTTGCGCAATCCGCGCAGGATTTCAATGAAATGCGGGCCGAGCTCAAGGCCCTGCGCGCCGAGCTCAACCAGCTCAAGGGGCAGCAGGCGCAGCCAGCGCCGGCCGCCAGTGCCTCGGCCTGGAACGAGCGCCTCGATACCGTCGAACTGCGCCAGAAGGACGCCGTGGTGCTCGGCGACATCCCAGGGAGCTTCCGCCTGCCCGGCAGTGAGACCTCGATTCGTGTCTATGGTTTTGCCGAAGCCAACCTGATCAAGGACTTCAAGAGCACCGCCCCGGGCGACAACTTCAGCAACCTGCCCGAGCAGCCACTGGCGTCTACCAACCCCTCCACCGGCAAGAACGTGCTTACTGGGCAGACCTCACGCTTTGGTTTCGAAACCTCGACGCCCATGGGCAACGGTGCCTTCAACACCAAGATCGAGGCCGACTTCTATGGCTATTGCGGCAGCGAATGCAACCGCAACCGCCTGCGACTGCGTCACGCCTACGGCGAATACGCGGGCTGGCTGATCGGCCAGACCTGGTCGACCTTCATGGACCTCGACAATCTGCCAGAAACCGTGGACTTCAATGGCCCGCCGGGCGCCACCTCGCGCCGCCCGGTACAGGTGCGCTACACCTGGAACAACCCCAGCCTGGCCAAGTTCCAGTTCGCGCTGGAAGAGCCCACCGATGGCGCACATTCGCCCAATCTGGTGGCGCGCGTGGACAAGGGCTTTGACTGGGGGACGCTCAACGCCCGCATCCTTTCGCACGAGCAGCGTGTGGAAGGTTTCAGCAAACGAGGTTTTGGTTTTGGCCTGGGCGGCAGCTACAAGCTCACGGGCAGCACCACGTTGATGGCGCAGTACACGCAGGTCGATGGCGACGGCGACGGTGCCTATCTGGTCGGCGCGAACTACCCCGTACTCGACGGCGGCACCCTCCGCCTGGATCGCGCACGTGGCGTGGTGCTGGGTCTGTCCAACGTGTTCAGCGAGCAGCTGCGCGGCACGATTTCGGTGGGCACGGTGCGTTCCACGCGCAGTGCTGGCGATGCCTACGTCAACGCCTACGGCCTCGAAGGCAACGAGCGCCTGACGCAGTGGCACATCGGCATGTACTACCTGCCGATCAAGAACGTCGAGCTGGGAACCGAACTCATGGGAGGGCGCCGCACGACCTTTGGTGGCGACACGGGGAGCCTGAGTCGCTTGAACCTTCAAGCGCGCTATATTTTCAACTGATCTCCCTTCTTCCCACAGAGGCTGGCCGCGCAAGCGGCCAGCTTTTTTTCATGCAATCAGAAAAACGCGGGCTGGCGGCCCTCTTGCTTGTGACCGCCGTATGGGGCACCACCTTTCCGGCAATGAAGTTGCTCTCGGGCCAGCTGGACGCGCTGCAGATCATCTGGCTGCGCTTTGCCATCGCCCTGTTGGTGCTGGCGCCCCTGTGGCGCGGTATGCGGTCCGAGGAGCGCCGCTGGGGTCTGCTGCTGGGGGTTTTATTGTTTTTCGCGTTCTGGTTGCAGATCGAGGGGCTGGGCCGCACGAGCAGCAACCGCAATGCCTTCGTCACCGGGCTCAACGTCCTGGTCGTTCCGGTGCTTGCCATGCTGGTGTTTCGCCGCAACTATGGCTGGCGCCTGTGGGCTGCCTGCGCGCTGGCGGTTGCTGGGATGGCCTTGATGTTCCATGAAGACGAACCCTGGAACCTGGGCGATACGCTGACCTTGTGCAGCACGCTGTTCTATGCCATCTACATCCTGTTGCTGGAAGCATGCGCGCGGCGCAATGTGGCAAAGCCATTGCGTGCTGCGCGCATGGCCGCAGCGCAGGCGGGCGTCATGTGCCTGGCGGCCTTTGTGCTGCTGCTGGTGCGCCATGGAAGCAGCTGGCGTACGGGCATGGATGCCCTGGATGCGCCGTCCTGGGCCGCCTTGATCTACTTGGGGGTATTGGCCAGCGTGCTGGTGGTGACGCTGCAGGCCTGGGGCCAGCAGCGCGTCGATGCTTTGCGCAGCGCCATCGTGTTTGGACTGGAGCCTGTCTTTGCCGCGCTCACCGCCTGGATTTTGCTGGATGAGCGCATGGGGTTGGTTGCGCTTTCGGGCGCGGCCCTGGTGGTGCTGGCGCTGATCTGGAGCCAATGGCAACCGGCGCCGGCTTTGACACAGCCGTAGTCGGCCGCTACGGGGCCGTCAGGGGAATGTCTTCAACCCGGCGCGGCTTGCCAATAGGCGCTGTGGCCTGGCCCTTGCGCACTGCGGCCAGATCCTCTTCGCTCGGGTATTCGCCGTTGAGCCAGTAGTCGAAGACGCGCCTCGCAATGGGCGCCGCCACCCCCGCGCCCCAACCCGCGTTTTCCACAATCACGGCCACGGCGATCCGGGGTTCGTCGGCGGGCGCGAACGCGATGTAGAGCGCGTGATCGCGTTGGTGCTCTTCGAGCTTCTTGGAGTTGTACTTGTCCTTTTGCCCGATGGTGACGGCTTGCGCGGTACCTGTTTTGCCGCCCGAAACGTAGCGCGCACCAGCAAACACGCGGGTGCCGGTTCCGCCCTGTGTGACGCCCACCATGGCGCGCTTGATCACGTCCACATTGGCTTTCTTGAAGCCCAGGTTCTGGGGCTCTTCGAGCACAGCCGGATGGCGCTCTCGCGTCATCACGTCGGTGGTAAACATGCCCAAGTGCGGGCGGTACGCCACACCGCCGTTGGCCACCGTGGCGGTGGCATGTGCCAGTTGCAGCATGGTAAATGTGTTGTAGCCCTGGCCGATGCCCAGGGAAATCGTCTCTCCGGCGTACCAGCGCCGGTGCTCGGGGCGCTTGTAGGCATTGCGTTTCCAGGCCTGGCTCGGCAACACTCCGCGCACTTCACCACCCAGGTCGATGCCCGTGATCTGGCCAAAGCCCAGCGGCGCCATGAAGTCGTGGATCGCGTCCACCCCCATGTCGTTGGCCAGCTGGTAGTAGTACACGTTGCTCGAGAGCACGATGCTGCGGAACATATCCACCGGCCCCAGTCCGTGGTCGCCATGGCTGCGAAAGGTGTGCCCGCCAAAGGTCCAGGAACCATTGTCCTGGGTGATGTAGCCGGGCGTGCGTTTGCCCGACTCCAGCGCGGCAAGTCCCATGAAGGGCTTGTAGGTGGAGCCTGGTGGGTAGGTGCCGCGCAAGGCACGGTTGAGCAGCGGTTTGTCGAGCGACTCGTTCAGCGCCGCCCAGTTTTCGAAGTCGATGCCTTCAACAAACAGATTCGGATCGAAGGTGGGCTTGCTCACCAGTGACAGCACCTCGCCGTTGCGCGGATCGATGGCCACCAGCGCACCGCGGCGATCGCCAAACAGGTCTTCGATCATGCGCTGCAACTTGATGTCCAGCGTCAGCGTGACCGTGTTGCCCGGCGTGGCGGGAAAGCTTTGTAGGCGCCGCACCGCCCGTCCGCCGGCCGAGGTCTCCATTTGTTCGACGCCAGTGATGCCGTGCAGCTGCTGCTCAAAGCTTTGTTCGATACCGAGCTTGCCGATGTAGTCGGTTCCGCGGTAATTGGCTTCGTCGTCCGAGTCCTGGATGCGCGCCTTCTCAGCTTCATTGATGCGGCCGATGTAGCCAATGGCGTGGCTCGCGACTTCACCAAACGGGTAGCTGCGAAACAGGCGGGCTTTGACTTCGACGCCAGGAAAACGGTAGTTCTGGGCGGCAAAGCGCGCCACCTCGGCGTCGGTCAAACGCGTGCGCAGAGGGAGCGATTCAAAGCTGCGCGATTCCTCCATCAGGCGCTTGAAGCGGCGCCGGTCCCGCGGTGTGATGTCCACCACCTCGGCCAGCGCATTGATCGTGTCTTCCAGCACACCGGCCTTGGACGGCGTGATTTCCAGGGTGTAGGCCGAATAGTTGCTCGCCAGCACCACGCCATTGCGGTCCTCGATCAGGCCGCGGTGCGGGACGATGGGAACAATGGCGGTGCGGTTGCTCTCGGCCTGTTCGGCCAGGTCTTCGTGGCGCACGACCTGCAGAAAAACCAGCCTTGCCACCAACAGGCAAAAGGCCAGCAGAACCACCGCACCGACAACCAGGACCCGCGCGCGAAAGCGTGAGGCGTCGGCCTCGACGTTGCGCAGTTCCGTCATGGCTTGCGCTTCTCATCGCGATCCGGTGCCCGGCGCTGTGGCGCCAGCAGCAGCCAGCTCGCTGGAGCCCAGAGAAGTGCCTCCAGCCCGGGTGCTGCCAGTACGCTCCAACCGGGCAGCGCGCCGCCTGCCAGCAAACCCACCACGACCTGCACTGCATGGGCGAGAGCAAAAAGTGCGGCCATCTGCGGCGCCTGCGACACGGCGCTGTACCAGTGCAGGCGGCGGTGCGTGAGGGCGATGCCGTACATCAGAACGGCGTAGGCCAGCGCGTGCTGGCCTAGCAGGGCCGACTGCTGAACATCCATGCACAAGCCCATTGCGAACGCGGTCCCCATGCCGACGCGAAGCGGCTGGTGCATTCCCCAGAAGGCCAGCAAGATCATCACCAGGTCGGGCATCCAGGGAGTGCGTCCAAGGGGCAGCATGTTCAACGCTAGCGCAGCCACCAGACTGACGGCGAGGAACACCGGATTGGCCGGCATCAGCAGCAACTGGCCGCGCGGCATGATCATTTGCGCGCCTTCTCTTTCTTGTCCTTTTTGTCGGACTTTTCTTTCCGCGCAGGTTCGGACGGAATCTCGGCGGGGGGCAAGTCGTTGACTGCGGGTGAGAGCAGCAGTACATGCCGCGCACCCTGAACGCGCGCCAGCGGCTTGCAATACACGCGCGCGAAAGCGAGGTCCGCACGTCGCTCCACGCGTACCACGCGGGCCACCGGCAGGCCGGGCGGATAGACACGGTCCATCCCGCTGGTGGTGAGCAGATCGCCCTCCTCGATGTCTGCGCTGGCCTGCATGAAGCGCAGTTCCATGCCACCCCCGTGGCTGAGTACCGGGTCGCCATAAGCGACGCCGCGCTGACCGGTGCGCACATTGACCACAGGAATGGCCTGATCGCGGTCGATGAGCAAGGTGGCTTCGCTGTAGAACGGATGCACGCGCGTAATCTGACCGAGCACACCCAGCGCATCCACCACCGGAGAGCCCGGTTCGACGCCGGATGCCTGACCGGCGTCAACCACTACCCGGCGGCTGTAGGGGTCGGCGGTGTCGTAGAGAATCTGCGCGGCACGGGCGGAAACCTTGGTGCGGGTGCGCAGTTCAAGCAACTGCCTCAGGCGCTCGTTCTCCAGCTCCAGCTCCTCCAGTTGGTTGGCACGCAACGATGCTTCCAGGAGCTGGTGCTGTGCTTGCCTGGTCTGTGCCTGCGCAGTCTCAAGCGATTCCACATATTCCGTGCTGCGCCCGAGGAACTCGATTGGCTGCAGCATCAGCCATTGCACGGGGTAGAGCGTGGTGGCGACAACGTTTCGCACCGGATCGGTGATTCGAAAACGGGCATCCGCCACCATCAAAAACAGCGCCAGGGCGCTGTAGAGAATCAGCTGTGCGCGCGGCGTCGGGCCCTGGCGCATGAAGGATGGGGCGCTTCGCTCAAGGGTACCGTGCGACATGCGGCCTCCGGGTCAGACTGGGCGCGGGTTAGCGCGCAGCAGCGAACCAGGCTCATTCACTGGTGAAGATGCTTCCTGCACGGTCCATGCGTTCCAGGGCGATGCCGCAGCCCCGCACCACGCAGGTCAGCGGGTCTTCGGCAACCAGCACCGGCAGACCCGTTTCCTCGGCCAGGAGGCGATCGAGATCGCGCAGCAAAGCGCCGCCACCGGTCAGCATCATCCCGCGCTCGGCAATGTCGGCGCCCAGCTCGGGAGGCGTCTGCTCCAGCGCGTTCTTGACTGCCGAGACAATCTGGTTGAGGGGTTCGGTCAGGGCCTCGAGCACTTCGTTGCTGGAAATGGTGAAGCTGCGTGGCACGCCTTCGCTGAGGTTGCGACCACGCACTTCCATTTCGCGCACTTCCGATCCCGGAAACGCCGAACCAATGTTCTTCTTGATGGCTTCTGCCGTGGGCTCGCCGATCAGCATGCCGTAGTTGCGGCGGATGTAGCTGATGATGGCTTCATCGAACTTGTCGCCGCCGACGCGCACGCTGCCCTTGTAGACCATGCCGCCGAGCGAGATCACGCCCACTTCGGTGGTGCCACCACCGATATCCACCACCATGGAGCCCGACGCTTCGGACACCGGCAGACCAGCGCCAATGCCCGCAGCCATGGGTTCTTCAATGAGGTAGACCGAGGTGGCGCCCGCAGCTTCCGCTGCGTCCTTGATGGCTCGGCGCTCCACTTGGGTGGATCCGCAGGGCACGCAAATGATGATGCGCGGGCTGGGTGTGAGCAGGGTGCGTGGATGCACCATCTTGATGAACTGCTTGATCATCTGCTCGGTGATGACGAAGTCGGCGATCACGCCGTCCTTCATCGGGCGGATGGCTTCGATATTTCCGGGCACCTTGCCCAGCATGGCCTTGGCCTCGCGGCCCACGGCCTGGATCACCTTCTTGCCATGGGGTCCCCCTTCATGGCGAATAGCCACCACCGAGGGTTCGTCCAGAACAATGCCCTTGTCGCGCGCAAAAATGAGTGTGTTCGCGGTGCCTAGGTCAATCGCGAGGTCGGTGGAGAAGTACCGACGAAAAACTCCGAACATTCAACTATCCTCTCGGCACGGAAGGCGCTTCGGCCTGCCGTCGCCGTGTTACATGGGAAAAACCGTGTTGGGTACGTTGGTCCGGAAAAGGCGCCCAACAACCACGAAAAGGCCATCAAGGCAGCACCCTGAGGGACTAATTCAACAAAAACAGTCGCTTGGGTGTGCCTCTCGACAAAGGCGGGATAATAGCGCATCCCCTGTGAATAACTCGCGCCTGCGGCACCAGCGCAGGTGCTTTACATCCGGTTTCGACACCGCAATCCCATGGCATTGACCCCCCCAGAGATCGGCCGCCTTGCCCATTTGGCCCGTCTTGAGTTCGCCCCCGAAGAAAGTCAGCAACTGCTCACCCGGTTGAATGGTTTTTTTGACATCGTCGAGCAAATGCGTGCCGTGGACACGGCGGGCATTGAGCCCCTGGCGCATCCTGTGGCGGCTGTGGCTCCGCAAATTCTGCGTCTGCGGGAAGACGTGGCGAGCGAGCCCGACCAGCGCAGTGCCAACCAGCAGAACGCCCCGGCCGTGGAGCGCGGCCTGTTTCTGGTTCCCCGGGTCATCGAATGAGCGCTGCCATGAGTGAAATCCACCTGCCTTTGCACGACATGCCGCTGCGCGCCCTCGCGCAGGCCCTGCGTTCACGCCAGGTCAGTGCACTGGAAGTCTCCGAACATTTCCTGGCGCGCATGCGCCAGCACCAGAGCCTGGGCGCTTTTCTCGCTGTGGACGAAGAGGTGAGCCGCTCCCAGGCTCGCATGGCCGACGAGCGTTTGGCGGCTGGCAGCACGGCGCCGCTTGAGGGCGTGCCACTGGCGCACAAGGATATTTTTGTCACCCGCGATTTCCCCACGACGGCGGGCTCGAGGATGCTGTTGGGCTACCGTTCCCCCTTTGACGCCACCGTGGTGCAGCGTCTGGCCGACGCGGGTGTGGTCACGCTGGGCAAGCTCAATTGCGACGAATTCGCCATGGGCTCGGCGAACGAAAACTCGGCGGCAACGCCCGTGGGCTTCGATGCGCCCGCGCCGGTGCGCAACCCCTGGGATCGCTCGCGCATTCCAGGCGGCTCGTCCGGCGGCAGCGCCGCAGCCGTGGCGGCGCGCCTGGTGCCCGGCGCCACCGGGACCGACACTGGCGGGTCCATTCGCCAACCCGCAAGCTTTTGCGGCATCACCGGTATCAAGCCCACTTATGGGCGTGCATCGCGCTACGGAATGATCGCGTTTGCCTCCAGTCTGGACCAGGCCGGTGTACTGGCGCATTCGGCGGAGGATTGTGCGCTGCTCCTCTCCAGCGTCTGCGGCCCCGACCTGGACCGCGATTCCACCTCGCTGGACCGCCCTGCGGAAGACTTTACCCAGGGACTGGAGGCACCGCTGAACGGCTTGCGCATCGGTTTGCCGCAAGAGTTTTTCGGAGACGGCCTGGCCCCCGGGGTTCGCGCCGCCGTGGATGCCGCGCTCAAGGAATATGAAAAGCTCGGCGCGCGCCTCGTCCCCATTCGCCTGCCGCGCACCGAACTGGCCATTCCGGTCTACTACATCATTGCGCCGGCTGAGGCCAGCTCGAACCTCAGCCGATTTGACGGCGTGAAGTTCGGCCACCGGGCCAGGCACTACGTTGACCTGCTGGACATGTACAAGAAGACGCGTGCCGAGGGCTTTGGCGACGAAGTCAAGCGGCGCATCATGATCGGCACCTACGTGCTCTCGCACGGCTACTACGACGCCTACTACCTGCAGGCGCAGAAAATTCGCCGCATGATTGCCGACGATTTCCAGCAGGCCTTCAAAGACTGCGACGTCATTGCTGGACCGGTGGCGCCTACGGTGGCCTGGGCCATCGGAGCGCATGGCAGCGACCCACTGGCCGACTACCTGGCCGACATCTTCACGCTCCCCGCCTCGCTCGCCGGCCTGCCCGGCATGAGCCTGCCCGCAGGTTTTGGCGAGGACGGCATGCCCGTGGGCCTGCAGCTCATCGGCAATTACTTCCAGGAAGCGCGCCTGCTTCATGCCGCGCATCGCTTCCAGCAAGCCACCGATTTCCACTTGCGCTCACCCGCAGGCTTCTGACCATGACCGCCCCCCTGATCCACGGCTACGAGGTCGTCATCGGCTTCGAAACGCATACACAGCTCGCCACACGCAGCAAGATCTTCAGCCGTGCCTCCACCGCCTTTGGCGCCGAGCCCAACACCCAGGCCTGCGCGGTCGATCTGGCCCTGCCTGGCACGCTTCCGGTCATGAACCGCGCTGCGGTGGAATGTGCTATTAAATTAGGACTTGCTCTTGGCTCCCACATTGCGCCAGAGAGCATTTTTGCTCGAAAAAATTACTTTTATCCGGATCTTCCCAAGGGCTACCAGATCAGCCAGTTCGAGATTCCTGTGGTGCAGGGCGGGGAAGTGTCCTTCCTGTTCGGCGAGACGCTGCAGACTGTGCGCCTGGTGCGCGCCCACCTGGAGGAAGACGCTGGCAAGTCGCTGCACGAAGACTTCATTGGCCAGTCGGGCATCGATCTGAACCGCGCCGGCACGCCGCTGCTGGAGATCGTGACCGAGCCCGACATGCGTTCTTCCGCAGAGGCCGTGGCCTACGCGCGCGAGTTGCACAAGATCGTCACCTGGATCGGCATCTGCGACGGCAACATGCAGGAAGGGTCGTTCCGCTGCGACGCCAACGTGTCGGTGCGAAAACCCGGTGCGCCGCTGGGCACGCGGCGCGAGATCAAGAACCTCAACAGCTTCAAGAGCATGCAGCAGGCGATGGACTACGAGATCCGCTGGCAGATCGAGGAGATCGAGGACGGCCGCGCCATCGAACAGGCCACGGTGCTGTTCAATCCCGACACCGGCGAGACGCGCGCCATGCGCAGCAAGGAAGACGCCGCCGATTACCGTTACTTTCCTGATCCCGATTTGCCGCCGCTGGTCATCGCCGCGCAGTGGATTGAGGATGTTCGCGCGCAGATGGGCGAACTCCCACGCGCCATGGCGGCGCGCTTTGTTGCCGACTACGGCGTGCCCGAATACGACGCCGCCATCCTCACGCAAAGCAAGGCCATGGCGGCCTACTTCGAACGTGCTGCGCAGGCAAGCAGCCAGCCCAAGCTGGCGAGCAACTGGATCATGGGCGAGCTTGCGCGCCGCCTCAATGCCGAGGAGGGCTCCATTGAGAAGGCACCGGTGGGAGCCGAGCAACTGGCGCAACTGCTGCTGCGCATCGCCGATGCCACGGTGTCCAACAACGCCGCGCGCCAGGTTTTCGAGGCGCTGTGGAGCGGTGCGGGAAGCGATGTGGACGCTCTCATCGATTCCCTGGGCCTGCGTCAGATGAACGACACGGGCGCGCTTGAAGCGTTGGTCGATCAGGTGATTGCCGCCAACGCCGACAACGTCGCCCAATACCGGGCCGGCAAGGACAAGGCATTCAATGCGCTGGTGGGGCAGGTCATGAAGGCGAGCAAAGGCAAGGCCAACCCGCAGCAGGCAACCGACTTGCTGCGTGCGCGGCTGATTTGCTGAAGCGCGGCCTAGCGCGCTGCGGCTTCGGTCTTGCCCGGCGGCGCTGCGGGAGCAGCGCGCGCCGCCCAAAGCAGTTTGAGCTGTGCCAATTCGGCGTCAAAGCGCTTTGATATTCGATTTTTTTCCTGGCCTTGCGCGGCAATGAAGCGCTGTTGCTCTTCAATGTCGGCGTCGTTGGAAACGATCTTGCGGCGCAGATTCATCGGCGCCTTGGCAGGGTCTTTCTGATAGAACTCCATTTCGGCGTCAATCGCCTTGCGCCGGTCTTTGAGTTCGTTGATGCGGTTGACCGCCGTGGCCGCGACGGCGTCCACGCTCTCCAGCGCGGCGGCGCGCTCGGCGTCGTGGGTGGCCTTGTCGGGGTAGCGCGCAATCAGCACGCGCTCGCGCCGGCGATCCTCGGCGATGCGGTTTTGCTCTTCTTCCTGTTTGCGCTGCTGCGCCGCCTGCAGCGTCCGCTCGTGCTCGGTGAGGCTGGGACCGATGATGCGTCGCACGTTTCCGGTTGCGCCCAGTTCGCGCTGCTCCCGGTCCAGGCAGGCGGAAATGGGACGGTCAGAGGTGATCCGGCGCCCATTGGAATCCACGCAGGTATAGATGCTGCCCGTAGCAGGCTCGGCCGCGAACGCGCCCATACCCATCGGCACCAGCAGCGCGATCCCCAAGCCAGCGGTCCAAGTCAAAGCGTTCAATGCCTCATCCTTCTCCGACGCCGTAACGCTGGCGATACGCCAGCACCCGTTCGCGGTGCTGATCTACCTCAGCGCCGCGTGTTTCCGAAAGATACAGCAATAAGTCTGCCAGCGTGGCGATGGCGCAAACTTTCAGTCCGAGCGTTCGCCGTACATACTGCACGGCGCTGTACTCGACGTCGCGGCCATCTTCCGTCGCTTTTTCCTGTCGGTCCAAGGCAATCAGCATGGCATGGGGCGTGGCCCCGGCCTGGCGGATCAGTGCAATCGACTCGCGCGCGGCGGTGCCGGCCGACATGACATCGTCGACGATCAGCACGCGCCCAGCCAGTGGCGCGCCCACGAGGGTGCCGCCCTCCCCATGGTCCTTGGCCTCCTTGCGGTTGTAGGCAAACGGCACGTTGCGCCCCTGCCGCGCCAGCTCGACCGCCAGCGTGGCCGCCAGGGGAATGCCTTTGTAGGCGGGCCCGAAAACCATGTCGAACTCGATGCCGCTGGCGAGCAGGGCTTTTGCATAGAATTGTGCGAGCCGGCCCAGCGTGGCGCCGTCATGGAACAGGCCAGCGTTGAAGAAATACGGGCTCATGCGGCCCGCCTTCGTCTTGAATTCGCCAAAGCCCAGTACGCCGGCATTGACCGCAAAGCGCACGAACTCCTGTGCTGTTGCGCCCGCGTCCACGGGTTTTGCATCCAAATCTGCCATGGGAAAATCCTTGTTCAAGCTCACCAGTCTCAACCTCAACGGCATTCGTTCGGCCACCAGCAAAGGCCTGGAAGCCTGGCTGGACGCAAGCAGGCCGGATTGTATTTGCGTCCAGGAAGTCAAGGCCCAGCAGGCCGACGTCGCTGGGCGCTTCGAGCAGCTGGCTGGCCTTCAGGGGCACTTCCACTTCGCCGAGAAAAAGGGCTATTCGGGCGTGGGCATCTACACCCGCCACGAGCCCAGCGACGTGCGCATCGGCTACGGATCTCCCGAATTTGACGCCGAAGGGCGCACTCTGGAACTGCGCTTTGACACGCCCGCGCGCAAGCTCTCCATCATCAGCGCCTACTTTCCCAGTGGCTCCTCGGGCGACGAGCGCCAGCAGGCCAAGTTCCGATTTCTGGAGCAGTTCCATCCGCACCTGATGCACTGCCACGGCGAGCGCGAGTTCATTCTGTGCGGCGACATCAACATTGCGCACCAGCAAATTGATCTCAAGAACTGGCGCAGCAACCAGAAGAACAGCGGTTTTCTGCCTGAAGAGCGCGCCTGGATGACAAAGCTGTTGCACACAACTGATCCGGGCGGGGGGCTGGTCGACGTTTATCGCCTGCTGCACCCAGAAACCACGGGCGATGCCTACACTTGGTGGAGCAACCGCGGCCAGGCCTGGGCCAACAACGTGGGGTGGCGGCTGGATTACCACCTGGCCAGTCCTGCGCTCGCCGAACGCGCGCGCGCCGCCAGCATCTACAAGGCGCAGCGCTTCTCGGACCACGCGCCTTTGACGGTGGACTACGATTTGGCAGTCTGACCAGCAGCGACTTTTCTCCAGGCGAGCGGAATAAGTGCAGCGCGCCGCGCGTCTACCTCCATGTCACCCCCGACATGTCCAAGGAAATGCCATGAAAACTCCCCTGCTGCCCACCCTGGTTCTTTCACTGGCCGCGCTGGCCTCTGGCGTGGCGATGGCCGCCGCACCCATCAAGACGGTCGGCGGCATGCTGGTCAACACTGCCGGCATGACGCTCTACACTTTCGACAACGACACCGCCGGCAGCGGCAGGAGCGCCTGCAACGGTCCCTGCGCCGGCCTGTGGCCGCCGGTCGTCGCCGAAGCCGATGCCAAGCCCGAAGGCGATCTGACCATCATCACCCGCGACGATGGCTCCAAGCAATGGGCCTACAAAGGCAAGCCGGTGTATCTGTACAAGTCCGACATGAAGGCCGGCGATGCCACGGGCGACAACTTCAAGAACGTCTGGCACGTCATCAAGCCCTGAACTGCGCCCGACCGGTGCCGTTTTGCCGTCTCCGCATGCGTGACCAGGACAGCGCCTCCATCGTCGCCTGCATCCCCAACCTGCGCCGCTATGCGCGTGGGCTGGTGGCCGATGCGGCGCTGGCAGATGATCTGGTGCAAGACACGCTGGAGCGGGCGTGGAGCCGTTTTTCGCTCTGGCAGCGGCGTGGTGAGCTCCGTTCCTGGATGTTCGGCATCATGCACAACCAGTTCATCGACACGGTGCGCTCGGCCAAGCGGCGCCTCGAAGACAGCGCCGGCGACGATCTGCCCGAAGTGCCACAACGCCCCTCGCAAGCCGACGGCCTGGAGGTGCGCGACCTGGACGGCGCGCTGCAGCGCCTGCCGGCCGAACAGCGCGAGGTCCTGCTGCTGGTTGCGGTCGAGGAGATGCGCTATGCAGAGGCGGCCGCAGTACTCGGTGTGCCTGTTGGTACGGTCATGTCCAGATTGGCCCGGGCCCGGGAAAGGCTGCGCCAGGAGTTGCAAGGCCGCGAACCCTCGGCACAAGCGAGCCCACCGCTGCGCAGGATCAAGTGACATGGATGTATCCCGACCCACTTCCGTTCCTGGTAGCGGCCAGCAGCCGGTCACCGAAGCCGATCTGCATGCCTATGCCGACGGCTTGCTGGCCCCCGCACGCCAGGCCGAGATCGACGCCTTCCTGAGCGCCTGTCCGTCCGAGCGCCAGCGGGTGGACGACTGGCGCGCGCAGAACCGCGCGCTGAAGCAGCTGCTCAACCCGGTCATGGCCGAACCGCTGCCGCTGCGGCTGCCCTTGGCGCCCGCCGCGGCACCCGCTTGGCACGCCTGGCCCTGGCGCTCGCTGGCGGCCGGGCTTGCGATGGTGGTCATCAGCAGCGGCTCCGCCTGGTGGGGTCGCGGCGCGTACGACAGCCACCAGCAGCGCATGGCCGCCGCACAGACCGGCACGCTGCGCGGCTTTGCGCAGCGCGCGGCCATCGCCCATGTGGTCTACAGCCCCGATGTGCGGCGGCCAGTAGAGGTCGGCGCCGAGCAAGAGCAGGCGCTCGTCGCATGGCTCACCAAGCGCATGGGCGCCACTGTGCGACCGCCCGACCTTCGGTCCCTGGGCTACCGGCTCATCGGCGGACGCCTGCTGCCGGGCAACACGGAACCGGTGGCGCAGTTCATGTTCGAGCGTGCCCAGGGCGATCGCCTGACGCTCTACGTCACGCGCGAAGACGTGGGCCGCGAGACGGCCTTCAAGTTTGGACAGGAAGGGCCGGTCAACGTCTTCTACTGGGTCGACCAGAACTTTGGCTACGCCCTTTCGTCGGGTGCCAGCCGGCAGGAAATGCTGCGCGTGGCCGAGGTGGTGTACCAGCAGCTCGAGCGCCGCGAATAGCCGGTCGCGAACCGCGCAAGGAGTGCTTCAATGGTCGAGTCGTCGCCCGGATGTTCCCCCCGCGCAGTGATCAAGAATCCACGGCCCCTGTTGCGCGCTCGATGCGTTCAGTCACCCACAAGTCGACACTGTGCGCTAACCATTTCTGGCGGGTTCTCTAGGAGTCTGTCGGACTTGGAGCGTCGAAAGCGAAAATCGGCCCCAGCGAGGACAGTTTTTGCCGGATTTGCAGCCCCATAGCCCGGCTATGGGGCAAAAAGACGGTGGAAAATAGACCGCTGCGGCCGATTTGCAGCCGACGACTTCCAAGTCCGACAGACTCCTAGGACAGGCTGGGCGGTGCGACCGGGATGCCCCTATCCACGGCCTCGAAGCGCACGATCCTGCGATCATGAGCGAACGATACGTTGCGGCCGTACCGTATCAGCAGATCGATCTCAAAAACCGGAGCAGCAACCAGAAAATCAGCGGTTTTTTGCCCCCGGAGCGCGCTTGGATGGCAAAGCTGTTGCACACAACTGGTCCGAGGGGTGGCTGGTCGACGTTTATCGCCTGTTGCGTCCAGAAACCACGGGCGACGCCTATACTTGATGGAGCAGCCGCAGTCAGGCCTGACCCAACAACGTGGGGTGGCGGCTGGACTGCCAGCTGAGCAGTCTCTCGCTCGCACAACGCGCGCGCTGCCAGCCTCTACAAAGAGCAGCGCTTTTTCGACCACGCGCCGCTCACCATTGATCACGAACTGGCCATCTAGTGCAGTATTTCATGCTGAATGGCACAAATAAAAAGGATGGTTTTTTGGTCCTGGCGAAGCGAAAGCCGCAGCGATACCCGTAGGTATCGCGAGGATTTGCAACGCGGCCAGGGCCGAAAAGACGCCTTTTTTATGTACCAGACAGCGTGAAACACTGCGCCAGCCAAGGACACCATGGACTCTCTGCCCGAAGCGATCCCGAGCGATGCGCCACCACCCAGCCCGCATTTCGACCCGCCCAGCGCGGACGCACTTTGGCAACTCATCAATTCTCCGCATCCGGTGGTGGGGGCGGCGCGGCACCTGGGCGAGGCCCTGGTCAATGCCGGCATGGTGCGCGCCGCAGCGCTCGCCGATGCCTTGCAGTTGCAGCACCAGGAGCGCGCGCAGGGTGTGCACCGGCTGATCGGTCAAATCCTCATCAGCGGCGGTGCGCTGACGCAAGAGCAGTTGCGAGCAGTGATTGCGGCCTGGCTGGGCGACTATGTCGTAGACCCAGGCCAACTTCACCCCGACGCGAGCGCGCTGGCCTTGGTGCCGCGCCAGGTGGCCGAGCGCGAATCGGTGCTGCCGCTGCTGTCGCGGGACGACGCGCTGGTGGTGCTGATGGTGGACCCGCTGGACCGCCTGTTGCTCAACGAATTGCGCTTTCTGACGCAGCGCCGCCTGATCGCCCTGCGCGCTGCGCCAGGCACGCTCGCCCCAGCCATTGCCAAGGCGTATGCGGTGCATCCGGGAGTCAGCCAGAAAGCCCCATTGCGCTCCGACGTCGCAGCGGCCAACAACACGGCCCGCGCCAGCGCGCAGGAGCTTGCCAGCGCGCTGGAGGGCGCGACGCCCGACGGAGCAGCGGAAGCCACCGACGTGGTGAACGAGTCGGACAACACCCTGGTGCGCCTGGTCAATTCGCTGATCAACGAGGCTATTTCTCAGCGCGCTTCCGACATCCACATCGAAACCGAGATGCCGCCCCAGCCCGTGCGCATCCGCCTGCGCGTGGACGGTGAACTGCGGCCGTACCTTGAGCTGCCGGCGCGCTATCGTTTTGCCATGGTGGCGCGCATCAAGATCATGGCCAGCATGGACATCTCCGAGCACAGGAAGCCCCAGGACGGGAAAATCGACTTCTCGCGCTTCGGTGGCCCGCCGGTGGAGCTGCGTGTGGTGACCGTTCCCACCTCGCGCGGTCTCGAAGACGTGGTGCTGCGCCTGCTGGCCGGCGCCAAGCCGCTGCCGCTGGACGGCATTGGCCTGAGCCCCGCCAATCTGGAATCGCTGCGCCGCGTGGTGCAAAAGAGCTATGGCCTGGTGCTGGTCTGCGGCCCCACCGGCTGCGGCAAGACCACCACGCTGCATTCGGTGATCAGCGACATCAATACCGCTGGGCGCAAGATATGGACGGCCGAGGACCCGATTGAAATCACCCAGAGCGGGCTGCGCCAGGTACAGATGAACCCGCGCATCGGCTGGACCTTTGCCGCCGCCATGCGCACCTTTCTGCGCGCCGACCCCGACGTCATCATGATCGGCGAAATGCGCGACGAGGAAACCGCGCGCATCGCCATCGAGGCCTCGCTCACGGGGCACCTGGTGCTCTCCACCCTGCACACCAACTCGGCGCCCGAGAGCATTGCCCGCTTGCTGGAGATCGGGCTCGATCCCTTCAATTTCTCCGATTCGTTGCTGGCCATCCTGGCGCAGCGGCTGGTGCGGCGCCTGTGCACCGTCTGCCGCCGCGCCGAGCCCATGGACGACGCCCGCCTGGACGCACTGGCGGCGCAGTACCTGGCCAGCACACAGGACAGCGCCAGCGCAGCGCGCGCGGCGCAGATCGCACGCTGGCGCACCAGCTATGGCGACGCGAATGGCCGGCTGATGATGTGGCAGCGTGTGGGCTGCGAAAAATGCGAGCACGACGGTTACCACGGACGCCTTGGCATCCACGAACTCATGCTCAGCGACGACACCATCCGCCAGCACATCCGCCACCGCGCTCCGGCGAACGAAATTCGTCTCTCTGCGCTGGCCACCGGTATGCACACGCTGCGCCAGGACGGGATCGAAAAGGTCCTGCAGGGCCTGACGGACATGAGCGAAGTGCTGGCGGCCACCAACCTGTAAAGCGAAGGCGCCTTCACACCCCATGCTCAAGTACCTGACCGTTCCCGTCACCCCATTCCAGCAGAACTGCTCCATCGTCTGGTGCGATGCCACGCGGGAGGCAGCCGTCATTGACCCCGGGGGCGATCTGGACCGCCTGCTGGGAGAAGTCGAGCGCCTGGGGCTGCATCTAGAGCAGATCTGGCTCACCCATGCCCACATCGACCATGCGGGCGGCACGGGCGAGCTGGCCGAGCGGCTGCAGCTGCCCATCATCGGCCCGCACCCTGGGGACCAGTTCTGGATTGATGGCCTGCCGCAGCAAAGCGCGATGTTTGGTTTTCCGCCCGCGCAGCATTTCACGCCGACGCGCTGGCTGCACGATGGCGATACCGTGCAGATCGGCAACGAGACGCTGCAGGTGCGCCATTGCCCGGGCCACACACCGGGCCACGTGGTGTTCCACGCCCCGCAGATCGAGCGCGCCTTTGTCGGTGACGTGCTGTTTGCCGGCAGCATCGGCCGCACCGATTTCCCCCAGGGCAACCACCAGCAGCTGATCGACAGCATCACCCAGCGCCTCTGGCCCATGGGCGACGCCACGGTGTTCATTCCGGGGCATGGTCCGGAGAGCAGCTTTGGGCGAGAGCGGCGCTCAAATCCTTACGTACAGGGTACGTGAAATGCTATTGATTCAATAGCTAATTACGCTTACAAGTAAAGCGCTAGAGGCGATTTTTTACCTGAAATTCACTTCTTGCTCTTGAGGGCATTGCGCAGCAAGCGGCTGGCGCGGTCACGCAGGTGCAGCGGGGTGTGGATACCTGCCAAGGGACCGGGCTGGGCTGCGCCGCAGGCGGCCAAAAAATCGTTGAGGATGGCGGAATCGTCCAGCGTTTGCGAACCCGCTCGATGAAACTCGGGGTGCCACTGCGTCGCCGCAATGTAGCCGCGTCCCGGTCCAGGGCTCAGGCGGATGGCCTCGGGAACGCGGTCGGGCAGGCTGAAGGCTTCGACCACAAAATCGGGCGCCACGCGCTTGATGCCCTGGTGGTGAATGCTGTTGACGCGGGCGCTTGGCTTGTCGGGGTACAACTGCGCCAGCCGCGTGCCCGGCACGAGTTCGATGTCGTGAAAGTGCTGATCGTAGGTGCTGGCATTGCGGTGCAGCTGGGCGCCGGGGTGCTGCTCCTGCAGATCCTGGTACAGCGCGCCACCAAACGCCACATTGATCAGCTGCAGGCCTCGGCAGACGCCAAAAATGGGTTTCTTGGCCTGGGCAAAGGCCTTGACCACCGCCAGGTCATAGAGGTCGCGCACCCGGTCGCCCAGCCATTCCTCGCGCAGCGGCTCTTCGCCATAGTTGCCTGGCCACACGTCGGCGCCGCCGTGCATGACCACGCCGTCCAGCCACTCGGCGTAATGGTCCAGCGTGACGTCGCCGCGCGCTGTGTCGCCGGTGGGGCAGGGAACCATGACCACCATCGCCCCGGCCGACATGATCCAGTGGGCAATCGACTGCTCCACGTACTGCAGCGTCTTGTTGGTGAACAGGGAGCGGCTCGGGTCGGCGTGCTGAAAGCAGGCGGAGAGTCCGATTTTTAGGCGGCGTGGGGGAATCATGCTTCTTTGTAACACCAGAGCGGTGTGCGTGCTGTAGGGCGCAAGCTTGCCTTGCCGGCTTGCGGTCGCAACGCGCTCGAATGCAGGCATGATGGAGCCCACACCGCTTGTTTACCGCCGGCCTGCGGGCCGGCCCTGACCCGAAAGAGAGCAACGCATGCAAGTTCAAGTACATACCGACGACAACATCCAGGGCGGAGAATCGCTGGCGCAATGGATCACTGAGGAAACCACCGCCAAGCTGGCCCGTTTTCGGGACCATGTCACACGCGTTGAAGTGTTTTTGACCGACGTGGATGCCGGCAAATCCGGCGCGAACGACAAGCGTTGCCGCATGGAAGCGCGCCCCGCCGGGCGCCAGCCGGTCACGGTGACGGGCGAAGGCGACAAGGTGGCCGATGCCTTCAGCGGCGCCATCGAAAAACTGATGCGGGCGCTCGATGCCGATATGGGCCGCCTCAAAGACAAGCACGGGCGCGACACCATCCGCGCTGCGGAAGAGTAAACCGCTGCCGCCCTGCGTGCAGGGCGGCGCATTGCGCAGCCGCATCGCTTCCCCCGCACCCACGGCCTCACGTTGGAAACCCTCTCCGCCCTGCAGTCGCTCGGACTGGAGCTGCCCAGCCCTGCCTATATCGCGGGCGCGATTGTGTTTGGCCTGATCGGCATGGCCGCCTATTGGCACGGCAAACGCACGCAGCAGCGCGGCAGGCGCTGGCTGGGCGTGGCGCTGATGTTCTATCCCTACGCCGTCTCGCAAACCTGGGTGCTGTACCTGGTGGGCGCGGTGCTTTGCGCTGGTTTGTGGTGGGACTGGGGATGAAGAGCGGGTCGACGCGGGCAAACGCCAGCTGCGCCGTCGCGGGGGACCCATTTGATTTCCTCGGCGGCAGCGGTCAGCGCCGCCCGGCCGTCAGCAGCAGCTCGTTGGGCCCTTCCCAGCCCAATGGTGTGGCGTAGACGGACAGTTTTTCTTCCATTTCGGCCCAAGCGCGTTCTCTGCTGGGTTCGTCAAGGCGAGCCAATATCTGCTGAATCGGGCTCGCCGAGGTGCGAACGAAGTCCAGATAGGCCTTGGCAGAGGGCATCCGGAAAGGGGCATCGAGCCGCGTCGTTGCCACGTCCTGGAAACCTGCGGCCGCAAACAGTTCATCGGTCAAGCCTGGCCGTCCAAGACTCAGCAGGCTACCCGGCGCGCCGGGGTTGGGGGCGGGCAAGCCTGCGTGCTGCAGGGCCGTTGACATCAGGATCGTGATGCAAGGGTTGTGCTGCGGTTGCGAGAACACCATGGTGCAGACGGGGCCGCCAGGCCGAAGCGCCCGGTGCATCTCCACCAAGCCCTGCAGCGGATCGCCAAACAGCATCAGGCCGAGCCGGCAGACCACCGCGTCGAAGCTTCCTGGTTCGACTTGCAGGTCCTCGCCGTCGGCGACCTGAAACTGCACGTTCGACAGGCCAGCGCTCAGCGCATTGTCTTCGGCCAGTGCGAGGATGGCCGGCGACAGGTCGGTGGCGAGCACGCTGCCGCTGCGGCCGACTCGGCGCGCGATCATCAGCGTCTGTTCGCCAGCGCCGGCGGCAACGTCGAGCACCCGCGAGCCGGTGCCGATGCCGGCCATGCCGAGCATGCCCTCGGTGGCCCGCGCAAGCCAGGCGCCGATCAGCGCACCGTGCGCGTTCCAGCCTGGGGCCGCGCGGTCCCATTGGGCGCGGGTGGTGTTTTTCGGGTCGTCGGACATGGGGCTGACTCCCTGCAAGTTGGAAGCACACAATGGCGTCGTTTTCATGGCATGGTCTCCTTAGGGTGCGGGATCGGAGGGATCTCGATGTGTTCACAGCCTAGGGCGACGGGCGAGCCTTCGTAAGGCGCAACTTTGCAAAAGGGGGCCGCAGTTATGCACAGTCCGACCCGATTTCAGTGGGACGATCTCCAGCACTTCCTCGCAGTGGCCCACCATGGCAGCACGCTGGCGGCAGGGCGCGCGCTGGGGGTCGATCAGTCCACGGTGCAGCGCCGTCTGAGCGAACTGGAGCGGCGAATCGGCCAGTCGCTGGTGCAGCGGCAACCCACGGGCTACCGCCTGACCGAGTTCGGGCAAGAGATGCTGCCGTTCGCCGAGACCGTCGAGCGCGCCGTGCGCGCCTTCGAACGCCAGGTTCAGACGCTGGGCGGTGAAGCGACCGGCGTGATCCGCATCACCTGCCCCGAACCCATCGTCAACCGCATCGCGCAGACCGGAATGATCGACCGGTTTCATGCAAGGCACCCGGCGCTCAAGGTGCAGTTCGTGATGAGCGACAAGTACATGGATTTGCACAAGGGCGACGCCGATGTCGCGCTGCGCTCGGGGGACACCGACGACGGCGAACTGGTGGGCCGCAAGATCGGCGATTCCGTCTGGGCGGTGTATGCGAGCAAGGGCTACATTGCGCAGCACGGCCAGCCCGAGGGCATCGAAGATCTCGCCAGCCACGCGCTGGTCGGCTTCGATAACTCCATGGCCAAGCACCGCTTGTCGCTGTGGTTGCGCGAGGTGGCGCCGAACGTGGAGCTGGCCTCACGCAGTAGCAGCGTGCTAGGCTTGGTCTATTCGGTGAAGGCGGGGCTCGGTGTGGGCGCGCTGCCCATGTCCCTGGGCGACGCGGAGCCCGACTTTGTGCGCGTGTTCGGTCCGGTACCCGAATTGACCCGGATCTGGCGCATGCTGACGACGCCTGAGCTGCGGCGCACGCCGCGCGTCAGCGCGTTCTTTGATTTCATCGTTGAGGAAATCGAAACCTTGCGCCCCATCCTTACGGGTTGACCGGCGGACAGGCGCAAGCTTCCCGGCCATGGAATTGCCTCACCTTGGCGGCAAAAATGCAGGGGCGTCTGGCGAGCTGCGGGCCTGCAACTGCGGGGCATTCGCGCTCACCCCGACGCCCACAAGCCCGCACCATGCCCGCGTGTAAACGCTTCTTCAAACACCGAATAGCCGGACCAATCGGCGTGGGCAAACGCCAGCCGCGCCGTCGCGGGCGTGGGGAGGGCGCGTTGGTGCTCTCCGTTTGATAGCTGCTTGCGCCCTCCAGATAAGCGCTGGAGGCCGATTTGACCTAATATTTTCAGGCCGCCCGGGCGTGGAAGCGCCATGGCGTGGCCGTAGCGCGTGACCTCTACGCGCTCAATCCGCTCGCGCAAATCGGGGTGCGGCAGGCTGAGCGCGGCGATGGCGGCGTCTGCCCAGTGCTGCCAGGGCTGGCGTGCCAGTTGTGCGCGGGCATCCGGCACATCGCCAAGCGCCTGGTAGTAGGTCAGCACCGTGGGCAGGGTGAGCGCAGCGCGCGGGTCCAGCCGCTGGTGGCCGGCGTCGACGTAGCCCAGACCGCCGGGGGCCCCGTCCTGGTAGAGCACGTTGTCCCAGGCCGGTGCGGCGCCGGGCCGGTCGGTGAGCGGGCCGGAAATGGCCAGGTTCGTCACCAGCCAGGGCGCCCAGGCCAGTTGCCTGGCGGCGGCGCGCAGGAAGTCGGGTGGGCTCTGCACCACGCGTGCCGCAATGAACACCGGCAAGGCCACCACACAGCGCTCGGTCTGCCAGCGCTCGACCTGGCCGCTGCTGTGGTTGAACGCATCCACCTGCACGCCGCCCGGCAGCTCGGTGATCCCCAGCACGCTGTGCCCGGTGTGCAGCTGACCGGCTTGCCGCAGCGGCGCGGCCAGTTGGCGCGCGAGGAAGCCATTGCCTTCGGGCCAGGTGAGCACGCCGCCATCGTCCCCACCGCCTTCCCCTGGCGCCGAAAAACCGTGCCGGCTGGCGAAGTAGTGAATGCCGGCCCAGGCCGACACCACCGCACTGCCGGCTCCGTAGTCGTCGCGGCAGCAGTAATCCAGGTACCAGCGCAGCAGCGGATCGTCCAGGCCCGCCCCTGCCAGCCAGCTATCAAAAGTAATAGCATCCAGCGCAAGCAGTATCTGCGCTGGAGGCATTTTTGACCCCCAATCGGCAAAGCTGGGCATGGCAAAGCGCGCGGCGCGCGAGAGGGTCTCGATGCGGCGCGCAAACAGACGGTACTGCGCCAGCGTGCGCGCACCCACGCCTTGCACTGGCAGCAGGCCCTCGTGCCATTGGCCCTGCCAGAACAGGCGCTCCTGCGGGCTGTGGCACAGGCTGAATTCGTCGTAGCGCCAGCGCCCGCCCACACGTTGGCGCAGCCCCAGCTCTTCCAGCAGGTCCTGCACCTCGGGCGCGCTGTCGCCCGGCACCGGCAGGTAGTGCGCGCCGTGCGGACAGGCGCGCCCGAGCACGCTGCCGGCGCGGCTGTTGCCGCCAGCGCCGTCTTCGAGCTCCAGCAGCGCAACATCTTGAACGCCCGCCAGCCGCAGCGCGCGCGCCGCCGCCAGCCCCGCAATGCCGCCGCCGGCGATCAGCACGCGGGTGCGGCGCTGCACGCTGGGTGCGGGCAGGCTGCCTTGCACCAGCCGATCGCGCAGTGCGTGGCCGCGCTCCATGTCGGCACCGGCAAAGCCGCCTTCGAGCGGGCGCGGCGCACCGTCGCAGCCCGCAGACAGCAGCGCCGTGGCGGCCGAGGCGGCGGCGGTGAGGAATTGGCGGCGCTGCATGGCGTCAGCCCCGGGCGTTGCGACTGGCACGGCCCAGGCGCACGGGCGCCGCGCAAGGGCCGCCCCGCCGCGCTGGCGCCGTCCCCCTCAGGGGGAAGCGGCGCTGCCGCTCAGGGGGAGTCAGTGTGCACCCCATTCGCGCTCGTAGGTGGTCACCAGCACCTGGTTGGAGAGGCGGTTCACCTCGGCCGGCAAGCGCGCCATGTCCAGCGGAAAGTCAAACAGCAGCGGCAGCGACGGCAGCGAAAGAAAGCGCATGCCGGGCGGCAGACGCTCGGGCATGCGCCAGGGCCTGCGGCTGGCCAGCACATAGCCCCATTCGCCAAAGCTGGGCACATGGGCGTGGTAGGGCGTCGCGGTCAGGCCCACCGATTCGACGGTGGCCACCACGGTCCAGAAGCTTTGCCGCGCCACCAGGGGCGAGGTGGTCTGAATCACCGCGTAGCCGCTGGCCGCCAGGTGTTTCTCCAGCAGGGCGTAAAAGCTGTTGGTGTAGAGCTTGCCGATGGCGAAATTGGTGGGGTCGGGGAAATCCACCACCATCACATCAAAAAACCCCACATCCTGCTGCAGCCACTGGAACGCATCGGTGTTGACGATGTGCACGCGCGGGTCCGACAGCGCATGCTGGTTGAGCTGGGCGAGGGTGGGGTTGTCGGTGAACAGCCTCGTCATCGCCGGGTCGAGTTCCACCAGCGTGACCGATTCGACGGATGGATATTTGAGAACTTCGCGCACCGCCATGCCGTCCCCGCCGCCCAGCACCACCACGCGTTTGGGCGCGCCTTGCGCTGCCATGGCCGGGTGCACCAGGGCCTCGTGGTAGCGGTATTCGTCGTGCTCGGCAAACTGCAGGTTGCCGTTCAAGAACAGGCGGTGGCCCAATTTGCCGTTGGTCACCACGATGCGCTGGTACTGCGACGCTGCGGTGTACACGATGCGATCCTGGTAAAAGCGGTCTTCGGCAAAGCGGGTGATGTGCTCGGCCCCCCATAGGCCGGCAGCCAGCAGGGCAATCACCGCAACACAGGCAAACGCGTGCGCGCCCAGGCGCCGCAGCTCCCAGCGAAACAGCCACAGCGCCCACACGGCCACCAGCGCGTTGAGCAGGCCAAACAGCAAGCCGGTGCGGATCAGCCCCAAATGCGGCACCAGCAGAATCGGGAACGCCAGCGACACCGCCAGCGCGCCCAGGTAGTCGAAGGTGAGCACCTGCGAGACCAAATCCTTCAGCGCCACGTTGCGCTTCATGATGCGCATCACCAGCGGAATCTCCAGGCCCACCAGCGTTCCCACCAGCAGCACCATGCCGTAGAGCAAAAAGCGAAATGCGCTCGGCGTATAGGCATTGGCGACAAACAACGCCGCCGGCAACGCGCCGCCAATCAGCGCCACCATCAGCTCGATGCGCAAAAAATGCGCCGGCAACTGCCGCTCGAAATAGCGCGACAGCCACGAACCCACGCCCATCGCAAACAGATACGTGCCGATGATGGTGGAAAACTGCAGCACCGAGTCGCCCAGCAGGTACGACGCCAGCGCACCTGCCGCCAGCTCGTACAGCAGGCCGCAAGCGGCGACGACGAAAACGCTGGCGAGCAGGGCGATGTCGATGGGACGGGGGGAGCGCGGTGGCTCGTCGGCGCCCACGGAGGCACTTGTCATGAAGTCCCGGTTCTAACGGCGCTTATGGCGGCTCTGATCGCGGCTTTCATCGGCAGATCGACCCGCCGCAAATCGCCGGTCATGGAATCGGTCTCAATGAATCGCCGCCGCCACGATGATGCTGATGCCCAGACACATGGCCGCCACCACCATGCCGAGCGCGCGGTTCTGCTTCTCTACGATTTCGCGCCACAGGTCTACGGGCGTGATTTTGTCGATGATGAAAAAGCACAGCCAGAAGATGAAAACGCCGATGAGCGCGTAGAGGATGGAGCCGAGAAAGGCTGCCGGCCGAAGCCATTCGATTCCGAGCATGGTGGGAGTCTCCTTGAAAAGCGGGTCTATTTGTGGCTGCCGCCGGTGGAAAAACCGCCGTACGAGCCACCGCTGCTGCGGGTGCCGCCGCCCGAGGGGCCAGAACAATTGGACAGCAGCACAAGCAGGATGATGATCACGATGGCGATGATGAACAGCGTGGCGCAGCCAATGCTTTTGGTCGCCACGAAAGGGCCTGGGTCGTCCCGCTTGAGCAGGTCGGCCTTGTCGCTCAGGCCGAAGGCCTTGGCTACGTCGTCGCTTGCCAGTTTGTCGCCGGCCGACCAGGTCACTTCGCTGGGCGTTTTTTCGAGCGACAGCAGGCCTTTGCTGCTGGCGAAATCGCGGTTGCTGGTGCGCTGGCCGCGCTCGACCTTCCAGTAGAACTCGCCCAGCACGTAGGTGGTCTCGGCCTCGTAGGCCGACTGCAACTGGTAGGTGGTTCCCAGATAGCTGGCGCTGCGGCCGTTTTCCACCATTTGGGGCGCGCCGGTGGTGGGGCGCACCAGGCTCCAGCCGTCGCTGCTGTCGACCAGGAACGAGAAGCCGCGCTTCTGGTTGTAGAGCAGGTACTCGCTCCAGCCGAACTGTTCATCGTCGCCCGGCTCCTGCCCCATGCGGTGCTGAAAGCCCACCACCTGCCAATGCACGCCCTGCAGCTGGCCCTTGGCGCCCAGCGGGAGGATGGGGCGCACGGGTTCGTCCTGCTCGGCAAACGCGAGTTCGGCGCCGACGCCGCTCTCCAGCGAAATGATGCTTTTGCAGGAAGGGCAGGTAATGCTCTTGGAGCCCGCCAGCAGCACCTGCACCGGCGCGCCGCAGTTCGGGCAGCTGAACTGGCGGCCTTTTTCCTCCTTGACCGATTCGTCCTTGAGGCCCTGGAGCTTCAGGTCTTCGAGCAGCACGGCGCGGCCGCGGTCCACGGCGGGCGGCTGGCGGCTGGTGTCGATGGAGAGCACCACGCCGTCGCCGCTGCGCAGTTCGATCAGGTCGAACAGTTGGCCGAGCGGCGGCAGCTTGGGCAGCTCGCCCTCGGCCGAGATGAGCTGCGCCTGGCCGGTGTAGGCCACGCTGTAGGGCTTGCCATCGAGGCTGACGCTGGCGCCGGGGCGCAGCGCTGCCACGTCGGGCAGCGCCTGCTGCACGCTGGCGGAGCGGGTGAAGACGTAGGCGCCGTTGTCTTCCGAGAGGGTGGCCAGCTCGCCGTCCTGCAGGAAGGCGGTCCACTCGGTCCAGACGCCGGCGGCGCTCTTGTACTGCAGCCGCCCAATCAGCGTGAAAGGGTGCTCTTTGCCATCCAGCACGATGCGCCCGCTCGCCATGAGCTGCAGCGGGCTGTGGTCGTCGAACAGCTCGGCCATCTTGCCGATGCGAGACAGCACCTCGCCATTGCGCACCACGGTGCTCTGGCAATACGGGCAGACGGCGTAGCTTGACTGCGCGCTCTTGAACTCCACCGGCGCGCCGCAGCCAGGGCAGGGCGCGCGGTAGGCGCGCTGGGTGGGTGCGGTGGCCATTGGCAGGTGTTTTTAAGCTTTTTTTGGCCTCTGGCGCTTATCTGGTAAGCGCAAGTAGCTATCTATTTAATAGCAACTACACCAGTTTCTTCAGCAACTCGGCCTTCTTGCCGTCGAATTCCTCTTGCGTCAGGATGCCCTTGGATTTGAGTTCGCCGAGCTTTTCCAGCGTGGCCATGACGTCTTCGGCCTTGACGCCCACTGCGGGTGCTTCTGCCGCAGCGGCTGCGTGCGGCTGGTGCGCATTGCCGCTGCCCTGCAGGCCGGCAGCAAGGTTCTGCGCCATCACCTGGCCCAGCGCCACGCCGGCGCCCAGGCCCATGGCGTCGCCGGCAATGCCGCCGCCACCGCTGCCCGCGCCTTCGGCAAACTTCGGGATCGCCTGCGCCGTCTGGTACTGCATGAACTTGCCCATGTCGTTGCCGACCATGCCCATGCCGATTTTCTGGTCCAGGATTTTCTGCAACTCTTCGGGCAGCGACAGGTTCTGCACCGTCATGCTCTCGACCTTGAGGCCGAGCTTTTCAAAGGCGGGCGTCAGCTCTTTGGTCAGCGCGTCGGCAAACATGACCTGGTTGGCGGCCAAGTCCAGGAACGGCACGCCGCTGCCGGCAATGGCGTTGCTGATGTTTTGCAGCACCAGGCCGCGCAACTGCCCTTCGAGGTCGCCCACCGGGTAGCTGGCGCGGGTGCCCGAGATTTCGGTGTAGAACGCCTTGGGGTCGACGATGCGGTAGGCGTAGTTGCCAAACGCGCGCAGCCGCACCGCGCCAAAGTCCTTGTCGCGGATGGTGATGGGCTGGGGCGTGCCCCATTTCTGGTCGATCTGCTGGCGCGTGCTGAAGAAGTAGACGTCGCTCTTGAAGGGCGACTGGAACAATTTGTCCCAGTTCTTCAAGTTGGTCAGCAGCGGCAGCGTTTGCGTGGTCAGCTTGTGCGTGCCAGCGCCAAACACGTCGGCCACCTGGCCTTCATTGACGAAAACCGCCATTTGCGACTCGCGCACCACCAGCACGCCGCCGTTCTGGATTTCCATGTCCTGCATCGGGAAGCGCCAGGCCAGGGTGCCGTCGCCGTCCTCGGTCCATTCGATGACGTCGATGAACTGTTTCTTGATGAAATCCATAAGGGCCATGTGCTGCTCCCGTGGGTGGGCAAAAAGGGTGGCGGCCATGATAGCAACGGGGGTGGGGTTTTGGCGCTTTTTCGGTAGCCAGCCCAAGAGAGCGTGACGGAAGGCGCAAAACCGCAGCGCGCCAGAGGCGACGGCTCCTGGCGGCAAAGAAATATTTGCTTTTTTAAATGAGAATGATTATCATTTAATTCATCTGCTCTCAGGAATCCGCCATGACCCGCATCCGCCAGTTCGCCAGCACCCACCGCGCCACGCTCACCAAGACCGGCAGCTACTACCTCATCCACATCAGCGTCGCTGCCATGGTGGCCTACGCCGTCACCGGCAACCTGATGGCCTCCATCACGCTCAGCCTGCTGGAACCTACGGTGCAGGCGTTTGCGTTCTTCTTTCACGAAAAGGCGTGGGAGCGGCGCGCTGCGCGGCGCCAGGCGCAAACAGTCAGTTCAGCGGCTGCGGAGTTGCTGCCAGCCTGAAGGGCTGGGTCAGGCGCGCACGTCGAGCAGTGCGCCGAGCACCGTGTCGCCGGTGCGCAGGGTCTGCACATTGGCCATGAACGCGTGTTTGGCGGCGAGCTGGTCCACGACTTCCTGTTCGAGTGAAACCCCTTCAGCGTTGGCGCGCTGAACGCTGGCGTCCACGCCGCCCTCGGGCGCCGCCTGTTGCACGACACGCTGGGCACGGTAGCCGGGCGTGTTCATGTTGGCGACGTTGCCGGCCGAGGCGTCCAGCCGCATCCGGGCGGCGGAAAGACCGGAGGAGGCAATGGCGTTGAGGCTGGACATGCGGAAACTCCTTGAACCGTGGTGTGCCCGGCCATTGTCTGCCGCCGACGCGAACTCGGCAAGCGTTCAGAAACCGCGCCTACGACGGCGCTCCGTGGGCTTCGCGCAGGCACTGGGCGAACGCTTGGGCGGCCCGCGCGGGCTGGGGCGAGCGGCGCAGCACGCTGACGAACTCGCAGCAGTAGAAAAACAGCTCGGGCCGAATCGGGCGCATGTGCCCACGCCGCTCAAAGGCTTCTGCGTAGTGGTCGGGCAGAAAACCCAGGTAGCGGCCCGAGAGAATCAGCGTGGCAATCGATTCCTGGTCAAAGCCGGTGGCCTTGCGCGGCAGGCGCTCGCGGTGGCCGAGTTCCATGTTGGGCGAGTGGTAGCCCAGGCCGGCAAAGGGCCAGGCGCGCAGGGCGTCCCAATCCAGCGCGGCATGGTCGGCGGCAAACAGCGGGTGGCTGGCGCCCGCGTAGAGCCGCATGTCTTCGCCAAACAGTGTCTCGTAGACCAGGCTTTGCGAGCTGCGGTGCGTGGGCAGGATGCCCACCTGAAAGCGCCCATCCATCAGCCCGCGCTCAATGGCCGGCATGCCGCCCACATGCAGGTTCAGCGCCACCTCGGGGGCGCGGTCGGCGAACAGGGCAATCGCCGAATCGATATGGGCTTGCGGGTTGCTGGCGGTCTTGTCGAACACCGCCACGTCGAGCTGCCCGCCCATGCGGTGGTGGATGTCGTCAATGCTGCTGCGAAACGCGTCCACGCCGGCCAGCAGGCGCAGCGTTTCGTCGTACACCCGCTGGCCTTCCAGCGTCAGCGCAAAGCCGGCCCGACCGCGCCGGCACAGCCTCAAACCAAGGCGGGTTTCCAGATCCTTCAGGTGGCGGCTGACTGTGCTGGTGCCGATGTTGAGTTCGAGCTCGGCGGCGGCGAGCCCACCGCACTCGACCACGCTCTTGAACACCCGCAGCAAGCGCAGGTCCATATCGGCCAATTGCCCCAGCATGGCGCGGGGCCGCGCTGAAGAGGCGGGTGGCATTACTTGCATAAATCTTCAAGTAAACAGTGACATTTGTTGATTTGAGAGATTAACACCCGCGAGAACAATGGCGCATCGTTCCGTCCTTCTGGAGACCGCCATGAGTTTTGTGCCTATTGACCAAGCCCTTGAAGCCGCACCGCGCATGGACGCCGCCTGGCTCGACGCGCACTGGATGCCGTTTACCGCCAACCGCAACTTCAAAGCCGCACCGCGCATGGTCGCCAGTGCCAGCGGGGCCTACTACACCGACACCGACGGCCGCAAGATTTTTGACGGACTCTCCGGCCTGTGGTGCACCGGCCTGGGCCATGGCCGGCGTGAAATCGCCGAGGCCGTGGGCAAGGCGGCGCTGAACCTGGACTACGCCCCGGCCTTCCAGTTCGGCCACCCGGCCTCGTTCGCGCTGGCCAACAAGATCAAGGAACTCACGCCCGACGGGCTGGACTACGTCTTCTTTACCGGCTCGGGCTCGGAATCAGCCGACACCTCGCTCAAGATGGCGCGCGCTTACTGGCGCGCCAAGGGGCAAGCCAGCAAGACGCGCCTGATCGGCCGCGAAAAGGGCTACCACGGCGTGAACTTCGGCGGCATCTCGGTCGGCGGCATTGGCGGCAACCGCAAGACCTTTGGCCAGGGCATCGAAGCCGACCACCTGCCCCACACCCAGCCGCCCGCCGGTACCTTCCAGAAGGGCATGGCCGAGGAAGGGGGCCGGGCGCTGGCGGACAAGCTGCTCGACGTGATTGCGTTGCACGATGCGAGCAACATCGCCGCCGTCATCGTCGAGCCGTTCTCGGGTTCGGCCGGCGTGGTCATCCCGCCCAAGGGATACCTGGAGCGCATCCGCGAGATCTGCACACAGAACCACATCCTGCTGATTTTTGACGAGGTCATCACGGCGTTTGGCCGCTGCGGCACCTGGACCGGCTCGGAGGCTTTTGGCGTCACGCCCGATATCCTCAACTTCGCCAAGCAGGTGACCAACGGCGCCCAGCCCTTGGGCGGCGTGGTGGCCAGCAAAGACATCTACGACACCTTCATGGCGCAGGGCGGCGCTGAATACCTGGTGGAATTCCCCCACGGCTACACCTATTCGGCGCACCCGGTGGCCTGCGCTGCAGGGCTAGCAGCTCTCGAAATCCTGCAAAAAGAGGACATGCCCGGCCGCGTGCAGGCCTTGCTGCCGCACTTCGAGCAGGCGGTGCACAGTCTCAAAGGCGCCAAGCATGTGGCCGACATCCGCAACTACGGCCTGGCCGCAGGGTTCACCATTGCTGCGCTTCCGGGCGAGCCGGCGCGCCGGCCGTATGAGATTGCCATGGCGTGCTGGAAGAAAGGCTTCTACGTGCGCTACGGCGGCGACACCATCCAGCTGGCGCCGCCGTTCATCAGCGAGAAAGCCGAGATCGAGCGCCTGGTCAATGCGCTGGGGGATGCGCTGGCCGAGACGGCGTGAGGCTTGCCTCGCAGGCTATTTGCTATCATAAGAATAGCTGACAGCGATTATCTGATAAGCGCTGGAGGCCAATTTTGCTTGAAACTTTGGCTGTGATGCCGCAGCCCTTGCGGACGTGGGGACGGAGCTGAAGCTGCGCCATCGCGGATTGCGCGCAAGCGTGCTTCGCTTCACGGCAACGATCGGGGCAGGCGAGCGCGCAAAACGCGCAGCCTACAATTGCGTGGCGCTCATGCGAGCGGCTGCGTCAAGCCTGTGACGGAACCCGGCGCGCTGCTGCTCGCCACCGCCGGAGTTCCCATGTCTGAAGCCCCCAAAGTCCCCCCTGTCGACAAGCGCGCCCTGCTGCGCAAGGCTGCTCTCGAATACCACGAGTTTCCCAAGCCCGGCAAGATTGCCATCGCTTCCACCAAGCAGATGGTCAACCAGCTTGATTTGTCGCTGGCTTATTCGCCCGGCGTGGCCGCGCCCTGCGAAGAAATCGTCAAGGACCCGAACGCGGCCTTTCGCTACACCAGCCGTGGCAACCTGGTCGGCGTGATCACCAACGGCACGGCCGTGCTGGGCTTGGGCGACATCGGCGCGCTGGCCAGCAAGCCGGTGATGGAAGGCAAGGCGGTCCTGTTCAAGAAGTTCTCGGGCATCGACGTGTTCGACATCGAGATCAACGAAAAAGACCCGGAAAAACTGGTCGAGATCATCGCTGCGCTGGAGCCGACGTTTGGCGGCATCAACCTGGA